>Ga0308419_1000053_pt1 | contig 94193 bp, 76 predicted proteins | sample HotsprSampleMS50_FD_203674 | JGI IMG/M metagenome (GOLD analysis project Ga0308419, IMG submission 203674) | Hot spring phototrophic mat microbial communities from Mushroom Spring, Yellowstone National Park, Wyoming, United States - 20090730_MS50 ... | reverse complement strand
CGGCCCCTTGCGACGGCTTGCCCCGCTCCGGCCCGCTCTGATACCATAGCCTCATGAGTCTTCTTCCCCCATGGATTCGGGTCCGTCTCTCATCCGGTGATAGCGCGGCCGAGGTGGAGCGGCTGTTGCGTCAGAACGGCCTCCATACGGTCTGCGATGAGGCCCACTGCCCGAATCGCGGCGAATGTTATGGCCGCGGAACCGCCGCCTTCATGATTCTGGGCGATGTGTGTACCCGGCATTGCCGCTTCTGCGCGGTGCGGCATGGGGTTCCTTCTCCTCCAGATCCTCGCGAACCCGATCGGGTGGCCGACGCCGCGGCTCGTCTGCACCTCCGGCATGTGGTTGTGACCAGCGTCACGCGGGATGATCTCCCGGATGGCGGGGCGTCTGTTTTTGCGACGGTGATCCGGACCCTTCATGGCCGAAACCCCCGCCTTCGGGTGGAAGTGTTGATTCCCGATTTCAAGGGGTCCTCGCAGGCGCTTGAAACCGTCCTGCAGGCCGAACCGGACGTGTTGAACCATAACCTCGAAACGGTTCGACGGCTGCAACGGTCCATTCGGCCTCAAGCCGATTACGATCGTTCGCTCGGCGTGTTGGCTCAGGTGGCCGCACGGCGGACCGAACGATCGTTTCGCGTCAAGTCTGGCCTGATGCTGGGGTTGGGGGAGACCGACGCCGAGATCGAAGAGACGCTGCGGGATCTGCGGGCCGCCGGCTGCCAGGATCTTACCCTGGGACAGTATCTGGCGCCCTCTGCCGCCCATGTGCCGGTGGTCCGTTTTGTGCCTCCCGAGGAATTCGAGGCGTGGCGCGTGCGGGCCCTGTCCATGGGGTTCGAAGGGGTAGCCTCCGGGCCCCTCGTGCGTTCCTCCTATTGGGCGGATCGACTGTATGAAACCGCCACTCACTTGGCACACCAGGGAGCGCCGCGCCATGTCGGAGCATGAGGAACAGGTGGTGTATGGGGTTCGAACATGCCGCGCGATCTACGAGGCGCGGCGCGATGCGATACGGCGAATCTACTTCCGCTCTGATCGGCTGCGGACGCTGGCTCCCATCTTGAAATGGGCGGCTGAAACCCGGCGGGTTTACCGGCAGGTTTCCGATGAGGAGCTGGCCCGTCTGGCCAAGTCGGTCCATCATGAGGGGGTCGCGATGGCCGTGACCCCGCGCGAATGGTCGCGATTCGATCCGGATGGGGTGGCTGCCCGCGGGTGCTGGCTGGCGCTCGACCGGGTGGAAAATCCTCACAGTCTCGGCATGATGATCCGAACGGCCGCCTATTTTGGCGCCGATGGTGTTCTGGCGGGAGGCACGGCACCTGGGGTTCGACTGAGCAGCGCGCTGATGCGCATGGCCGAAGGCGGCGCCGAGCGGGTCGTCCTTGCCGGCACGATCGAACTCGCGGTCTCCCTCTCCAAACTCCGGGCTCGAGGCTATACCGTGGTTGGCGTGGATGGAACCGCGTCCCGACCCCTGTCCGAGATTTCTCTGCCGAGGCCGATCGGCCTCGTCGTAGGAGCTGAACCCGACGGCCTGTCCGCGGCGGTTCGTCAGGCCTGTTCAGCCCTGGCGCGGATTCCCGGACGCTGGCCGGCGGGTTCCTTGAGCGAAACTGTGGCGGCCGGAATTGTCCTGGCGGAACTAGCCCGGCGGGAGGCGGGGGGGTGTGCCGGTGCCTGATCGGACGGGCAGCCTGGCGTTGCGCGACTCCTGGGTGGGCGTTCCGTCGTTTCCCAAAGGGCGCCCGATCCCGACGGTACTCGAATTTCTTTCGGTCCGATTTCCGAGGGTGGGTATTGCCGAATGGCGCTGCCGCCTGGCTGAGGGACGTGTATGGGATGAGAGCGGCCGGACGCTGACCGCCGAGGAGCCCTGCCCGTCGGGGGGGAGGCTCCGGTATCGGCGCGAAGTGCTCCAGGAGCTTCAGATCCCTTTCGAGGAGGCCATCCTGGAGGAAGATGAGGAGATCTTGGTGGCCGATAAGCCGCCCTTTCTCCCGGTCACTCCTTCCGGCCGATGGGTCAACGAGTGCCTTCTCTACCGGCTGATCCGGCGGACGGGGTGTGCGGCGCTTCAACCGATTCATCGGCTGGATCGCGAGACGGCCGGTGTGGTGCTTCTCGTGAAAACGGTTCCGGCCCGGCGGTTGTATGGGAAATGGATGGCCACCGGCCTGTTCGAGAAACGGTACGAAGCCGTGGCCCGATGGCGAGGCGACACCGAGGCCACGGAGTGGACGGTGGAGAGCCGAATCGTTCGCGGCCATCCCTGGTTTCGCGTCGCTAGCGATCCCGCTGGACCCCCCAATGCCCGGACGCGGATCCGCCTGCTCGAAACCTCCGGTCGGTGGGGGTATTATGAGATCGTGCCGGAAACCGGCAAACAGCACCAGATTCGATTGCACATGGCCGAATCGGGCGCCCCGATCCGACACGACCCCTTTTATCCTGTTCTACAGCCGATGCCGAAATCCTCCTGGGAGCGTCCGTTGCAACTTTTGGCCAGGGTTCTGTCCTGGCGGGATCCGCGAACGGGGAAGAAGCGGGTCTTTGAAAGCCGATTCCGACTCGAGTGGCCGGTCAGGGAACCGGACGGAAACGACGTGCTGAAATGAGCACCCGCGCGGCCAGTTTTTGGGGCGATTCCACCAGCATGATCCGCAAGACTTCCTGGGTGGTCAAGGCCCGCGGTTCCAGGAGCCGACGGCGGAGAAGCTGAGCGGCCAGCAGGCTGCTGACGATGCCCGTGTACAGAAGGCTGTAGCAATTCCATTGCCAGGGGCCAAGAGACGGAAGTCCACCCTGATTGTCCAGCGCTTTCAGAGCATCGAGCCCAATCCCCCAAATGAGGGGCATCAGCCCCAGGGATAGACTGGAAAACACACTGTGGAGGGCGAAAAAGTGGCTTCGTCCCATCGCCGGAACGGTTCCCATCAGAAGCCGGGATACAGATAGATTTTGCATGGCATGCCCGATGGAGGAAATCAAAATGATGCCATACGCGAAAAGGATCGAACGCGAAACCACCCCGCCGGCGGTGACGAGCCAGCCGATCTGATTCAAAATCACCAGCGTGGAACCGAGTGCGATGAGAGGACGGCTGCCGGTCCGATCGGCCAGAGGCCCGACGAGAAAGGAACTGGTGCCGGCAATGACGCAGGAGTAGGCGGACAGAATGAGAATAAGGCTGGGCGATGCACCCCACACCTCGCGGAAAAAGGGAACCCAGACGACGCCCATACCCGCCACCGCCATGTTCCAGACGACCGTGAAGGTCATGATCCGGGCAAACGGCGTGTAGCGGATCATGCTCAACCAGGGCGGATGCGTGCGGGAGGATAAGGGGCGAGGCAGGGGCGCAGGCGCGGGAAGTTTTTTTAGAAAACGTAGACTGGCCAGGGCAAACAGAAAGCTGGCGCCGAACAGGACCGAATAGGTCCGGGGTGAGGGAAACCAATGGAGGAGAGCACTGGAACCCAGCATGGTCACGGTGTTGGCCGTGTAAATGCAGAGCGTATCCACGGCCAGAAACCGACCGCGAATGGTCTCTGGAATAAGCTGGGTCAACCACGGCATATACCCGCACATCGAAAGCCCCCGGGTCGCGGCAAAGCCGCTCAGCAGAAGGAGAATAAGACGGATTTTCCAGGCGGAAGGAACGGAAGAGGGGAGAAGCGGAATCAGAGCGGCGCCGAGGATGAAAAAGCTGCGGGTCGTCCAGCCGCGGAGGACAAACGGCTTATATCCATCCCGTTCCGCGTAATCGGCCGCGGGAATCTGCAGGATCGCAAAGAGGGGGTTCAGGGCCACCGTGATGCCGAGGACCAGGCCTGACGCGCCCATCTCTTTCATGAACAGCAGAATGGGGGTCCCGATGATGAGGGACCACGACATCGAGTTGAAGATCTGAAAGCCAAACGCATTCCTCAGCCCGGGCGGAATTTCGGTTGGACAGTCGGGCGGAGGGGGCGAAGCAGAGGAGGCGGTGTCGGGCGGAACCGGTGGGGGACTATCGGACGGCCCGGTCAATGGCGGCGAGTTCGTCATCGGAAAAGGGAGCGGCGTTCAAGGCCTTGATGTTTTCTTCCAGTTGGGAGGGATGGCTGGCGCCGATCAGGGCGGACGTGACGGCCGGTTGCCGAAGGACCCAGGCCAGCGCCATCTGAGCCAGGGTTTGGCCGCGTGCCTTGGCGAGCGCGTCGAGTTTTCGCACCGTATCCAGACGTTCGGGCGTCAGGGTCTCTTTTTTGAGGAAGGAATGCGGCTTGCTGGCACGAGACCCTTCAGGGATGCCGTGCAGGTAGCGGTTGGTGAGGAGCCCCTGGGCCAGCGGGCAGAAGGCGATACATCCGATTCCCTCCTGCTCCAGCACGGCGAGAAGCTCCTCTTCCACCCAACGGTTCAGGATGTTGTAGATCGGTTGATGGATCAGACAAGGCGTGCCCATTTCCCGCAGAAGTGCCGCGGCCCGTCGGGTTTCGACCGCCGGATAGGAGGATATGCCGACATAGAGGGCTTTGCCCGAGCGGACCGCGTGGGCCAGGGCGCCCATCGTCTCCTCCAAGGGGGTTTCTGGGTCCGGCCGATGATGGTAGAAGATGTCCACGTAGTCGAGTCCCATGCGCCGGAGGCTCTGATCCAGGCTGGCCAGCAGGTATTTTCGGGAACCCCAATCGCCGTAGGGTCCCTCCCACATCTTCCAACCCGCCTTGGTCGAGATGACCCATTCATCGCGCCACGGCCCAAAATCCTGGCGCAACAGGCGTCCGAAATTCTCTTCAGCGGAACCGGGTGGCGGACCATAATTGTTGGCCAGGTCGAAATGGGTGATGCCGAGGTCGAAGGCCTTGCGAAGCAACGCCCTCTGAGACTCGAGGGGGTCCACGCCTCCAAAATTATGCCAGAGGCCAAGGGAAAGGGCAGGCAGTTTCAGACCGCTGCGGCCGCAACGGCGGTAGACCATGGTCGCGTATCGGGCCGAACTGGGCACATGCGGCATCGAAGGCTCCGGGGTTATTCCATGACCTCCTCATTCTAGATGAACCATCTCCTTCTGGCAAGCGGTCCGACGCCGCTCGGGAGCGATTCCCTCCAGGCGGGTCGCCTCCGAGAAAGCAGAAAAGGCTTGATGGGAAACGATCTCAGAACATAATTGTATCACCTTAATAATCGAAACCCCGAGGCAAGGATGACGGCGGCACGGCGGATAGATGATCTGGGTGTGATGTCGGACGCAAACTTCTGGAAGCAGTGGCGGGTGGTGAGGGATCCGCGAACCGGCCGGGAAGTGGCGATGGGGCAGGCGATGCACGGGGGGTTCGTCCTGGCAGATCCGGCGACGGGAGAGGTTACGGCCGTTCCGCAGGAAGAAGAACTCCCTCACACTTGGGCCTCGACCCAGGCGCCCGATGGTCGGATCTACCAGGCGTCCGTCTATTCCCAGGCGGGCGATCCCCCGCTTCTGGCATGGGACGGGCGTTCGCCCATGGCGCGCGTGGTCGCCCGCATGAAATGCCGGGCGGTCTTTGCGATGGATGCCGCTCCCGACAACCGGGTCTATCTGCCCGATTACCACAGCCGCCTCCTCTATGGCTTTCATCCTGACGCATCCACGGTCGAACCGGTTTGTGACTATACCCATCTGCCCGGCCATCCACGGAATGTGGCCGTGGGGCTCGATGGGTGCGTGTACGTGGTTCTGGCGCACCATGAAACCCCGTTGCTGACGGTATGGAATCCGGCGCGGGGCGGTGAACCGATCCCGGTTCCCGAGGACCCTTCCTTCCGCTGGATTCCGGGCTCCTTGATCAAGGACTCGGATCGTCGCATCTGGGCCAGGTGCCGGATGTCCGGGGGAACGATCGAATGGCGGGAACTGGTCGGAGGAAAAGGGGTGCAAACCGGCCGGCCGCGGGTGACGCCCGAGGGTCAGCCCTGGTGGTTCAGGGACAGCAGCCGAATTCTTTCCGTTCAAGGGGAGATCGTGACCCTTCTGCGATCCGATGGCCGGACCCTTTGTCTGAACGTTCCGCTTCCCCGGGTTCCCTTGCGGCTCTTTTCCGTGGCCTCGGGAGGTCGCTGGCTTTGGGGCTCCACGATCATCCCTCTGACCCTTTTCCGGTACGATCCCTCCACTGGGCAGAAGGAAAACTATCCGAATCCGGCGGAAACCGACGGGGAGATCTACAGCATGGTCTGGACCTCTCAACGGCTTTTTATGGCCTCCTATTACGGGGCCCACCTCGCGCGGTTCGATCCCTCTTGTCCCTGGCATCCGGGAGCCCGGCCGGGCGATAATCCCCGCTTCCTGGGCCCGATGAAGGATCCGCCGTTACTGCTCCAACGCCCCTACGGACGGGCCACCGATCGGCAGGGACGGGTCTTTTTCGCGGCGCTGGGCGGGTATGGATGCGAGGATTCGGGAATCAGCCGGATTACTCCCGAGGGAGAGACCGTAGAGCGATGGCTCTATCCCCGCACGACGCTTGGACCCATCTGCTATCTCGAACGTGACCATGTTCTTCTAGGCGGGGAGGTTCGGAAGGGGGAATCCATGCTTCGCTTCACCTTTTTCTCGCCCGAGGACGGACGGGTACTCGAATCGGTTCCGATGATCGAAGGGACGGGCATGGTCACATCCTGGCAATACGACGGTGGCGATCGGGTCTATGGGCTCTACAATACCCGCGCCATGCTATTTATGTTTCGGTTGGGAACGCGGCGGATCGAAAGGGCGCTTCCCGAACTGGGGCTGGGCCATCATTGTTATCAGTGCCTGGAGTGGGGGCCCGACGGAAGGCTTTACGGGCTGACCCGAGAATGCGTCTTTTCCGCCGATCGCGATCTGTCGGAAGTCGTCCGCGAAGCGGACTATCCCGATCATGCGGCCGGCAATTTCTACCGCTTCGGGATGCCGCACGGACCGGATGGTCATTTTTATTTTGCCAATGGCCCGCGGCTCATGCGGTTCCGGCTCTGACGTCGCCTCCGGAGGGGGCCGACGATTTCCATCGTCCGAAGAAGGAGGAGGATCGTCGTGTCATGAGTTGGCGAGCGCTTTCATCAAGGCCAGGGCAGCGGGCCACTCGCGGGCGGGGTCCTGTGCGCGGGCCTCGACCGAGACGCCTTCGGAATACCCGCCGGCTTTCAGGACGCGGAAAAAGGGAGCGAAATCGCAGGGCTCGGCCGCGGGGGGGCGGCGATTCTCGCGGGTGGCAATATGGACGTGACTCAGGAGCTCTACATGAGGGGCCAAATCGTCGGTGGTTTCGCCGTTCTGGAGCATGTGGTAGAAATCGGCCAGCAGGCGGATCGCCGGATGACGAACCTCTCGAGCCATAGCGGCGCATTCGGAGACATGCGTCAGAATGTTGCATTCGTGGGTATTCAGAGGCTCGATGACGATCACCACGCGGTGGCGTTCGGCCATGGGCGCGCAGAGGCGGAGGAAGGCCAGAATCTGTTGGCGGGCTTCCGCGGCCGGGAAGCCCTCGGGAACTCGACGCGCGCCTCCGGAGCCGAAGACAATGCGCGTCACACCGGCCCGGCTGGCCCGTTCGCAGACGATCGAGACGTAGCGTTCCAGCGCCTGGCTATCCACATCGGGATCAGTCACCCGCAGCGAGGCCGGCAGAAAACAGTTCAGGGCGAGGCAGGGAAAGCCCAGACGCCGGAAGTCGGCGAGAGCGGCTTCGAATCGGGCCGCCGGTTGATCAGGCATCACGAACCCTCCGACGGTGCACTCCAGGAAATCATAGCCGGCCGCGCGAACTTGGGCGGCGGCGTCCGGACTGGCGCAAATCCCGAATTTCATAGCGACGTCTCCTTTCCTTCCCGAATGTTCGGTTGTGTTTCGGCGTCGGCAGGAGCGCTCCGCGTCTCACGAGGGCGCTCCGACCAGCAGGTTTCGGAAACCGGTTACGACCATTTGAGCTGCCAGAGAGGCGAGCATCAGAGCGGTCAGTTTGCTTAGAATCGAAAGCCCCGGCTCTCCCAGCTTGCGTTCGATCACGGCCCCCAGACGAAGCAGTAGCCCGAGCGCGGCGGTGGCGGACAGGACCGCGGCCAACACCGTAAACTTGTCAAGAAGATCGGACGACTCGGCGCCGAGGATGAGCAGAACACCGGTGCAGGCGGGTCCGACGGTGATGGGCACCGCCAGAGGAACGACGGCCAATTCACCCGGCGCTTCGCCCGGCCGGGTGATCGGTTCACCCCGCAAAAGGGAAAGTGCGTTCAGAAAAAGCAAAGCACCAGCGCCGATGCGAAAGGCATCCAGGGTGATGCCGAAGGCGAAAAAAAGTCCGCGGCCCACCAGCAGGAGTGCAACGCTGACCACACCCACGGCCAGGATCGTTCGAAGGGCAATGCGGGTTCGTTCGGATTCGGTTAGTTCGCGGGTCATGGCGAGAAAAACCGACAAAACCGAAAAGGGCGTAAACACAAAGAAGATCTGAAGAAAGGTGTCCCGGAATTCCCTCAGTCCGCTCATCGCTTCCGTGGCTCCTGTGCGATTCGTTTGTTAGCCTATTTTTTTTCCGGAGGCAATGCCAATCGTTCCCCTCCAAGCGCCTGCATCTGACTCTAGCCAAACCGCTGCCGAAAGGGTATTGTACAGGAAATGATGAACGTGGCTGTTGCTGTCATCTTAACTGTAGGAATGACCGGGGCGGCTCTCGATCCCTTCGATCGGTATCAGATCATTCTTGACCGGAAACCGTTTGGCGAGGTGGTGCCTCCGTCTGCGCCTGCCGCGGCTTCCCCCTCGTCCAGCCAGCCCCCGCTCGCCTCGGTGCTTCGCCTGACCATGCTCGAGTATGACGAGGCGAGCGGGGCGGTGAAAGCGGGCATTGTGGACACCAAAGCCAATCGGCGCTACTTCCTGAGTGTTGGCCAGTCGGAAGAGGGGGTGACCATCGTCAATGCCGATTTTGAACGGGATCAGGTGTTGGTGCGAAAAGACGGCCAGGAGGCCTGGCTGACGCTAGGGGCTGGGCCGAAACCGCGGGACGCGGGAAGTGGCGTCGTCTCCCGGCTTCCGCCGGCGCCAACGAATGTGGCGCGCCGCGTCATGATCCGAACGGACGCTTCCGGAGCGACGACCGTAACGGAACTGCCCGCCGGTCAATCGCTGGTGACCAATCCTCCCCCGCGGCCATGGACGACGCGGGAGGAGATGAGGGAGTTCTACCGAAAGAAGAATCTGGAACTCATCCGGGCGGGGGGGCGGCTGGGACCGCCGCTGCCGATCCGGCTGACGCCAGAAGAGGATGCGATGCTGGTGGCCGAAGGGGTGCTTCCGCCTCTGGAGGAGGCTTCGGAACAACCGGCGCCCCAGACTCCGACCCCCAAAGCGAATGAAATTCCTCGGCGACGGTAAGGATACGTCCGATCGCATCGGCGGAGGGCTTTCCCGTTGGCGGGAAGGGGTGGATTGCGTTCTGATGGCGGGGCATCATCCCTTTCTTTGGCTGGCCCTGGTGGTGATCGCCCTCTACGGGCCCACCGTGGCCTTCGATTTCGTAGATCTTGACGACGTCATCCTGATCAAAGAGAACATCGCTTTTTTAAAGGATCTTCGTCATATTCCTCAGGTCTTTACCCAGCACTACTTCCGGTCCGAGGCGGTGGCCGGCTTCTACTATCGGCCTCTGGTTACTCTTTCGTTCATGTGGGATGCGTGGATCGGCGGTGGGCGGACGTGGCCGTTCCATCTCACGAATATCCTCTTGCATCTTCTGGCCGTATGGGGGGTGTTTTCTTTTTTGTGGGAAACCCTGGGCGGGGCGAGCTGGAGAAGCCGCTGGGTGGCGTTCGGGGGAGCGCTTGTCTTTACCGTTCATCCCGCCCAGCCCATGGCCGTGGCGTGGGTGCCGGGACGGAACGATCTGTTGCTCACCGTCTTTGTGCTGGCTTCTCTGATCGGGTTCCTTCGGCATCAACGGACGGGGAGCGGGTGGGCCATGGCCAGCCATCTGGTCTTTTTCTTTCTTGGGCTGTTAACCAAAGAAACGGCCGTCGCCATTCCGGTGTTGTGCGGAGCGTGGCGCGTTGCGACCGCCGGCGAGGGGGATCCGGGTCGGTGTCGATGGCCAGCGATCCGTGACCGTCTCTTGGCGCTTCCCTGGCCGGCCTGGTTGGGTCTTCTGTTCCTCTGGCTGCTCGTCCGTGGGGCGGTCCTGGGAATCCCCGCGTTCGTCAACCGGAGCACCTCGCTGGCGGGGCGTCTTTCCCTCCTGGCGCGCTATTTTGGAAAAGCGGTTCTTCCCTTTGACATGCGACTGATCCCGACCGCGTCCGACGCCTCCTTCCTTTGGGGAGCGGGGGCCGGGCTTTTGACTCTGTTGGCGCTCCGGGCGATCCCGTTCGATCGAAAGCCGATATTTCTCTACTCCTTAATGTGGTTCACGGGCCTTTTGGTGTTTGCGATTCCTTACACGTTACCCAACGACCTGGAAAACCTGGGTTTGCTCGAGCACCGTCTCTACTTGCCACTGGTGGGGCTTCTGATCTTTTGGGCCGCCGTCTTGGCAGAGGGCATCTCATCCGACCGGCGCTGGATCCGGTTTGCTGCGGCCGGAATAACTCTGGCGGCAATGGCCGGAGGCATGGTGAGGGTCCAGCGACGGTTGCCGGATTTTCGTGACACGGAATCGTTCTGGACGACGGCGGTTCGAGAATCGCCGCGGAGCGACCTGGCGGCGATGGGCCTAGCGGTGGTCTATCTCAACACCGGGCGTCCGTGGGAAGCCAGGCGAGAGCTTGACCGGACCATGGCCCTCAACCCCAATCGTCGCTATCTTCACCTCAATTACGGGGTTTACTACTTAGAACAAAAGGAATTCGACAAGGCCGAGGCCATGTTCAAAAAGGAAGTCGAACTCTTTCCGGAATCCCTGTTCGCCTACCGTCATCTGGCGTCTCTCATGAAGAAACAGGGCCGTCTTAAAGAGGCGCACGAGTGGTTGATCCGCTCGCGCATGATGGAATCCGCAATCGAAAGTCAGATCCGTACCCTGCAGCCCATCCTTCCCTGATCCGAATTCTCAAAGATCAGGGCTCGACCTCGCCGGGCGCCAGATTCATGGGCATGGGAGCGGGTTGGGCGCAGGTGGAGGCGAGGGCAATGGATCGGCCGGTTTCCGATGCCTCGAGAATGGCTTCCATGGCATCCAGGACGTGATAGGCCAGTTCTCCCGAGGCGCGATGAGGACGGCCGGAGCGGATCGCGGCCGCCATGTCGGCCACCCCGAGCCCACGGCTGTTTTCCGGGTAGGCATGGGAATGGGGAACGACGCTCCACTCCGTTGCACCCCGGCGCCTCAGTTTCACCTCTCCGCCGAATCCATTGGGATCCGGGACCAGGAGCGATCCGTCGGCGCCGTAGATTTCGATGCAGGAGTGGGTGTGAGCGCAGACGTCGAACGAGGTGGTCAAGGTGGCCATGGCGCCGTTGGCGAAATCAAGCACTCCGGCGATATGAGTTGGCGTCTCGACACGAATCCTCGTTCCGCGTTTGGGTTGGCTGGTGATGATGCGTTCCGGGAACGAGATCCGGGCGGAGCCGCATACCCGCCGGATCGGCCCCAGGAGATGGATGAGCGCCGTGAGATAATAGGGGCCCATGTCGAAGAGGGGACCGCCGCCTTTCTGGTAGTAGAATTCCGGATCGGGATGCCAGGATTCGTGGCCGCGGCACATCATGAACGCCGTCGCGGCGACCGGCTGGCCGATCCAACCCTCGTCAATCAACTTGCGGGCCGTCTGCAGACCCGCGCCCAGGAAGGTGTCCGGGGCCGCCCCGACCCGGCGTTTCTTGCGGGCGGCCAGGTCCAGGAGCGCCCGCCCTTCCTCCCGGGTCACCGCCAGCGGTTTTTCGTTGTATACATGCTTGCCAGCGGTCAATGCCTGACGAGCCACATCGGCATGGGCCTTTGGAATCGTGAGATTGACGACGATCTCAATCGAGGGATCGGCGAGCAGGGTGCGAACGGAACAGGCGCGCGGAATCTCGAACTCCTTGGCCCGCGCCCGGGCCCGCTCGGGTTTCAGGTCGGCGACGGCTGCCGGCTCGGTCGTCGCCATGGTCTTGAGGATCTTGCAGTAGATGGGCGAAATGTTTCCGCAACCGATGATCCCAACTTTTGTCCTGCTCATGGAACTCCTTGGGAATGGGCGGGGAGTACGATACGACATCCCCCCCTGGTGTTCAAGGGAAAGCGTCAGAGGGGCGCGCCGCCCTCCGGGGAGGCCGGAAAGGGCAGACGGCGGATCCGGAGGAACCTGACCGGGGCGCGCCCTTCGGCCGTCGGTCGTCCGTCCTTCCATCGCAGTCGGAGAGGACCGACGGGAGTGGGGAGGGTCGCTTCGTCGGGTGTTCGCGGTCCGGCATACACCGGCTCGCAGACGACACGACCGGCGGGGGTCAGACGGGCGTTCCAAAGGCGGGCCTGGACCCAGGGGAGATATTGACCGTTCTGGGCTGTCGAATGATCGCCGCCCGAGAGCGATGGGCGTTCCTCTCTGTTTCGAAGGGAAGCGGCCTCGCTTTCGGCCCAGGCGTCGAAATAGGCGGCGTTGTTGAATCGCAAGGCGCAAAAGGTCATGAATCGGGCGATGTAATTCTGATGCCAGAGCTCTCGCCCGGGCAGTTCGCTCCAGTGGGCGGAGACTGGATTGTACATCCGCCGGCCTCCGTTGTAGTCGTGCTGATAGCCCCATCCCATGACGCCGTCGTGATCGTAGCGCTCGCGCATGAGCCAGTCGGCGAAGCGGCGGATCGTTTCGACGAAACGGGGCTCCTGCTTCGGAGCGAGTTCCAAGTAGTCGAGCAGTCCTCCCACTGCCATAAATCCCATCCAGGGCTTGGTGATATAGGCGCCCCAGGCGTGAATGCCCGACCCTCCCCCCTGGTCTCCGAAGCTTCCATTCGGGCGCTGGGTGGACCAGACATCGTGCCCCGCATCACGGGCGCGGGCCAGATCGGTCCGTTCTCCCCAGTAGCGATAGAGCATCATCAAGCCACGGATAAAACAGGCATCTCGTCCCACGCACATCCGGGGCCATGAATTCTTGTGGATCCAGAAGGCGTTATCCATAACCGCCCGTGCGGTCTGGAGAAGATAGGGGTCGCCGGTTTCCAGATGGCCGGCCACCAGCGTGTGGATGCGTTGCATGGGGACGGAAATGGCGGGTGACGGATAGCCGTGCATCCGGACTTGGAACGCCGCATGGTCCACGACCACATCGGCGAAATAGTAGGCGTTGCGCAGCGCAGCGTCGTGAAGGGCGCCACTCCCCGTTCGCCACGCCTGGAGGAAGACGGCGTATCCCACCTCACCCTCCCATCCGGGTTCGTAGGGACCCGGCTGATCCAGGCGGGCCCCCGGGGGATGGATCCGTCTTCGAAACCGCCTCGGACCTGTGCGGCCAGAACCCATTCCATGGAGCGTTTGAGATCGGCGTCATAGACATTGAAGACGGGAAGCAGGGGTGCCGTGGTCAGTTCTTCGCAAACGCCATACCACCAGTTCGGGGCCTGGTAACGCGCAATCCGCGGCGATCGAAGAGGGTTCAAACTGAATGAAAAGCGAAGCGTCCGCCCCATGCCCCGCGGAATGATCTGCTGCTCCGCCTTGAATATCCAGGGGTCGCCGGTTTTGCTTTTTGGACAGACGCCGCCGTACAGCTCCATGCCGAGGTAGGGTTGCCAGATCAAAACCCCGGTCGAACGGTCCAGGCGAAAAGCGCCGGGTTTGTCCGCGGTTGCGAGGGGAGCGACATCGGACAGATCAAATCGGATTTCGCCGGCGGCGCGAAGCGGTTCTTCCCCCTCCAGGCGCCTTCCCAGGGCGACAGACGATCGGGATGGTCGGGAAGGCGGAGACCCACGACGGGAACCGCATCGGAAAGGAGCAGCCCGTCATCGAAGAATCGGGAATTGATATGGCGGGCGAAGACTTCGCAGACGCCGTTGGCATGAAGATGGAGATAGATCTGGCCGTTCAACCAGTTGTGGCGGTGAAGGAAGGGATTCGTGTAGCCAGGAAAACATTCCAGCTCTTTAAAACCCGTCTGCGTATGAGGAATGGCGCCCCCCACTTCCACGATGCGGCAGAGAGGGGACTCCTCACGCACGACGAGATGGCAGGCCTCCCACCAGTGGACCTCCCCCCGAACCCGCATTCCCATCAAAAAGTCCACGGTCTGGCTGCCCCACCGAATACGGACGGCATGGCGCTCCCAGACGAAGTTCGGCTCAGCACTTTTTTCGAACAGGATCAGTTCCGCTGTCGGAGGGGAACTGCTGGGCTTGCCGCGCTTCGCGGTTTTCCGGAGGGGAATTTCCGCCGGCGCTGGGCCTTCCAGATCGGCGGCCAGCAGAGCCCGACGAGGGAGTGGACGACCGGCTTCCGGCCACTGGCCGATCTCCTGCCGCCAGGTGGGGCGTCCTCCCAGCGAGAGGGAAGGGAGGGGTTCTCGGGGTAGGGGCAGCGAACAGAGCGCCAAACCGGCCTCGTCCTGCTCGCCGAGGCGCGACAGCACGAGCTTTTGAAGGAGCGGACGACAAGCGCATGGGTTGGTTTTCATATCGTTGGAACGTGGAAGTTACGACAACCGTGAGCCCATGACAAGCCCAATGATGCGCGCGGAGAGATCTCTCGGCCGTCCACGAAGGAGGCAAATTGATGCTTGAAATAAAAATATAAATGCCCATCATGTTGGCGTTTCCGGTTTCGGCCGGAGCGGCTGGGTCAAACGGGAGTAATGGGAATGTCCATGTTGGTGACCAAGAAAACACTTGGTGAACTGGTAGCCTCGCGAATTCGGGATTACATCCTCGAACAGGGGATGAAGTCGGGCGATCGTCTGCCAACGGAACAACAGTTTGCGGAAATGTTCGGCGTCAGCCGAGTGGTGGTCCGGGAAGCGACGAAATCCCTGGGATACCTGGGCATCATTCGGGCGGCTCCGCGGCGGGGGCTCTCCGTGGGAACGATGGACAACGGGAAGCTGCGCGAGCTTTTGACGTTTCATTACGCCCTGTCACGGATTGAACCGGCAGCCCTGCTCAAGACCTTGTCGGTTCTTGTGGCCGGAACGCTGCAAATCGGGCGGAACGGCTCCCTGGATGACGCCGGCTGGGCCGAGATCGCGACCTTGGCCGGCCGGGCGGAGAGCGAGGGCCTCTGGTCGGAAGGGGAACAGGAATTCACCCGAACCCTGCTCGAACGCCTGGGATGCAGCGGTGTGGCGTTTTACGCTACGGTGGTCATGGCCGGGTTGCGAAGCGCCTTCGGAAAAGGCCGCAAGAAGAGCGAAGGCAAAGGCGTCTTGCCGGCCCGCACCATTGTGGAGCGGCTGAGGGAGGGGAAATTCGAAGAGGCTCAGACGCTTTGGGTGGGTCATCTCAATGCGCTGATGGCATAGGAGAGCATACGTATGGCGCGGTTTCGACGGTTGGACGTGTTGAATCGGATGCTGGACACGGGATTGGTGCCGGTCTTCTACAGCGGGGATCTGGACAAGGCCAAAAAAGTCGCCTCCGCCTGTGTGGAAGGAGGATGCCGGATCCTCGAGTTCACCAATCGGGGCGATCATGCGTGGGAGGTCTTTTCAGCCCTCGAACGCTATTGCGCTGCCGCGCTTCCCGATCTTATGTTGGGCGTCGGTTCGGTGGTGGATCCCGCGACCGCGGCGTTGTACATCAACGCGGGCGCCTCGTTTGTCGTCGGTCCCGTCTTCAACCCCGACGTGGCGCGGGTCTGTAACCGCCGGAAAATCGCCTATGCGCCGGGCTGCGGCAGCGCTTCGGAAATCTCGGCGGCGGAAGAGATGGGATGCGAGATCTGCAAGATCTTTCCCGGGGCGTCGGTCGGCGGGCCGGAGTTTGTCAAATCCGTCCTCGGGCCTTGCCCATGGACGCTGCTGATGCCGACCGGTGGGGTCGAATGCACCGAGGAGTCGCTCCGGGCCTGGTTCCAGGCGGGCGTGGCCTGTGTGGGGATGGGGTCGAACCTCATCACGAAGGAGCTGCTGGAAAAGGGCGATTACCGCGGATTGGCCGCGCGGATCGCGCAGACGCTGGCCCTGATCCGACGCCTTCGAGGAGGATGAACAATGCCATTGACGATTCGTCCGAGAGAGAGTTGCCGATGGGATGCCCTGGCGCTGGGCGAGGTCATGATCCGGCTCGATCCTGGGGAGGGCCGGATTCGGACGACGCGAACCTTCCACGTCTGGGAGGGCGGGGGCGAATATAACGTCGTGCGCGGGTTGCGCCGGTGTTTCGGGTTGCGGACGGCGGTGGCAACGGCCATCGTGGACAACGAGGTCGGCCGCCTTCTCGAAGATCTGATGCTGCAGGGCGGCGTGGACCTTTCCCTCGTCCACTGGGTTCCGTTCGATGGCGTCGGCCGGTCGGCCCGGGTGGGGCTGAACTTCACGGAGCGGGGGTTCGGCATCCGACCGGCCGTCGGATGTTCGGACCGGGCCTACAGCGCGGCGTCGCAGATTAAGCCGGGCGATTTCAACTGGAAGCGGATTTTCCGGGACGAAGGGGTTCGATGGTTTCATACGGGCGGTATCTTTGCCGCACTCTCTCCCACCACGGCGGAAACGATCATGGAGGCCTGTACAGAGGCCCGGGCCGCCGGCACCATTGTCTCGTTCGATCTCAATTTCCGACCTTCGCTCTGGAAAGCCCAGGGGGGAACCGAACGAGCGATCGCCGTCAACCGCCAGATTGCCCCCCTTGTGGATGTGATGATCGGAAACGAAGAGGACTTCACTGCGGCGCTCGGCTTCGAGGTGCCCGGGTTGGATCCCCATCTCTCCAATCTCGATCCCTCCAACTTCCGCAAGATGATCACCGAAGTCGTTCGAATGTTTCCCAACTTCAAAGTGGTGGCCACGACCCTGCGTAACGCCCGGACGGCGACGCGAAACGACTGGGGCGCCGTGCTCTATGACGAGGGCGCATTTTATCAGGCGACGCCGCGGCCGGACCTGGAAATTTTCGATCGCGTCGGCGGCGGCGACAGCTTCGCCTCCGGTCTGATCTACGGGTACCTGGCGGGAAAGACACCTCAGGAAGCGGTGGAGTACGGCGCCGCCCATGGCGCGCTGGCTATGACGACGCCCGGCGATACGAGCATGGCGACCTTGAAAGAGGTCGAGGCGGTTCTCACGGCGAAAGGCGCCCGGGTCATCCGGTGATCGGATCCGGCACAGGCGCACATGCATTCTGAGTTTCACGAACGCCGTCTTTCGACGGCGGGGCGCCTTCTGACCGACCGGGATATCCGCCAGGGGATGGCGCGCAGCAATGTCGCGGTCGTATTTGCGATGCTGTTTGCGACGGCGGGCGGCGCCCCCCTGGCGCTGCTCATGGAGCGGCTGAACGCGAGCGGCACGCTGGTCGGCCTTCTTTCCACCGTCTCGCTCGCCGCGGGTCTCTTTCAGATCGTCAGCTCGGTCCTGACGGAACGATTACCGGCTCGGAAGCCGGTGTGGTTCTGGAATGCGCTGATTCACCGGGCGCTCTGGCTGGCCGTTCCGCTGCTCTTGGTCCTGTCCACCACGCTCACACCGGGACTGCGGCCTCATCTGCCCATCGTTCTTATCGTCACGATCGGTATCAGTTCCTTTTTCGCCAGTCTGGGAACGGCGCCCTGGATGAGCTGGATGACGGACCTCATTCCGGATTCGCTGCGGGGGCGGTTCTGGGGATTCCGGAATGCGTTCATTTACAGCTCGATGTTGGCCGCCATCTTCCTGTATGGGCTGATTCTGGACTTTTTCCCGCGTGGCCGGCTGACGGTCGGAGACTTTCTCGGATTCATCGTGGTCTTTACAATCGCCGCAGTGGCTGGGATCACGGATATCCTCATCCACAGCCGCGTGCCCGAACCCATGCCGAGGCGGGAAACAGGGCATCTGTCCCTTTTGACCATTCTCCGGGCGCCGTGGCGGAACCACGAATATCGGCGGGTGGTTCGCGCGGTCTCGGCCTGGAACTTTGCCATCTTTCTCGCCGCGCCCTTCAGCGTGATCTTCCTGAAGGAGGCCTTTTCGGTCCGCTACACAGACATCGCATACACGACGATGGCCGCCGGCGTGGGCGGCATCCTCGGCGCGTTCGTCTCCCGGCTGCTCGTGGATCGCGTGGGGCCCCGCACCCTGGCTTCCGTCTGCATCCTCCTGTATGGGGTCATGGTCCTGGTCTGGTATTTCATGCGGCCCGTAACGGTTCGGTGGACACTCCCCTTGTTGGGAACCCTGACGCTTCCGCAACCGATTCTGCTGCTCATCCTGGTCAATATTCCGGCGGGGCTGTTCTCCTCGGTTACCGCCGCCTGCCAGACGACGTTGCTGACGGCCCGGGTTCCGGAGGAGCATCGAACGGTGAGCATTGCCCTCTACCAGGGAATGCTCAGCCTGGCCGGCGCGGCGGCGGCGTTCGTCGGCGGATGGCTGTTGGATGCCTGGCGCGCGTTTCTTCCCGCGGGAGGGCTTGCCCTGCCGGTGCCGGGATTGGGCCGTTTTACCTATTTCCATGTCCTCATCACACTCCAGAATCTGATCACGTGGCTGATCGTCGTTCCGCTTCATCTGCGTATCCGCGAAGCAGAACCCGGCGTGTCGTTCCGGCATATCGTCCTGGGACTGTTTACGGCCAACCCTCTCCGGATGGTGTCGAACATGCTCAGCCTGCAGGCGCTTCAGTCCTCTTCGGAACCGGACCGCCGGGCCCGGGCCATCCGGCAGCTGGGAGAAGCGCGGATCGAGATTGCCGTGGCCGATCTCATCGCCCTGCTGGAGGATCCCGATGCCGAGGTCCGTGAGGAAGCCGCCCTGGCGCTGGGCCGGATCGGTACGCCTCCCGCCGTGGACGCCCTGCTGGCCCGGCTGGAGGATCCTCAAACGGATATCGGTCCGGAGATCCTCAAGGGCCTCCGGAAGGCCGGCGACCGCCGGGCCGTCCCGGCGTTGATCCAGCACTTGCACAAGGGGACGCCTGAAATTCGAGAAGAGGCCGCCCGCACTCTGGGAGTTCTCGGCGATGCCCGTGCCGCCGAACCGCTCCTCGAGGTTCTGTATGGGACCGAAGAGGAGCGGGTTGCGGCCGCTGCGGCGGAGGCTCTGGCGCGGTTGGGCATTCTCGATGCGATTTTCCGGGCGATTCCCCGCCTGCGCGAGGCACGAAGTCGGGTGGTCAAGCAAACCCTGGCCTGTGCCATTGCCGACCTGCTGGGGAAACGAGGGGAATTGTACCGTCTGCTGACCCACGAGCGACTGGCGCACGGCGAGGCGGTGGGACACCTCATGGACCGTCTGAGAACGGAGATCCGGGCCCTCCGGGGCGAACCGTTCTCCTCCGCCCAGGAGGACCTTCTGAGCCGGGTCGACCGAACCGAGCATGCGTGGCTGATGCGCGACTATGCCACCAGCTTCCGGGAAGCGGCCGATTTGGCCCATCGGCTGGGAGCGCTGAAACATCGCCTTCCGCCGGCCGGCGATCGAATGGCGATGGCGGAGACGCTTCTATGGACAGAACGGCGGCTCGGTCTGGCGCTTTGGTACCTGAGCCTGATGCTGGACGAACGTCCTCCGGACGATCTGGAAACGTTGCTGGCTCTCTACCTTCTCGGCCAATGGGAACCCTCGCCTCCTGCGGACAATTCCGCCCACACCCGGCTTCGAAAATGGGTGGAGCCGCCCCATGAACCTTCCGCCCCGGCCCCGCGGCAAGGGCCTTGAGGCTAGGCTAGGGGTTTCCCCTCGCTGCTATGAAGATCACGCTGGTGCCGACCATGGCCATCTCCTGTCGTGAGCGCCGTCCGCCAAAATCATCGGTCTGAGTCCTCCGAAATGTGGAAAAGTTCCTGGGTCGTCCCTTTGAAGGTGTGGATTGCCCATTGACAGGCCAGCGCCAGTGGCGGAGAATGAGAGACTGTTGAGATTAACCAACATCAGGAGGTTTCGTATGAAGGGATGTGGGATCGTGGGTGTGGCAATGGTGGTGATCATCAGCGTGGGCTGTGGCCCGGCGGCATCCCGAAAGACAGACGCCGCCTCGAAGGAGCCTTCCGATCCCGTTGCGGCCTATCTAGAGAAGGTCGAGCAGGCTTTGTCGCAAAATGACACCTCGAATGCCGTCGCGCTCCTGGAACAAGGAATCGCGAAAGTGCCCGCGGAAAGCCGCGGCCGACTCTTTTCATTTCTGTTAGCCATCCTGATTGACCAGGGCCTTCTGGATGAGGCTCAGGCGCGTTTTGTTCAGCTCCTGGAATCGGGCGACGCTGAGCTGGCCCGGCAATCGTTTGGCCTCATTGAAGAGGCCCTCGCCCGGGAAGAGGGAGGACACGAACGGGTGCTGGCCTGGTGCGATCGGCTGGAGGGCGTGCCGGGGGCGAAGGCCGTCGCGGCAAATCTCCTGCGCAACCGCCTGACGGCCTTGCACAGCCTCAAGCGCTACGAGGAGGCGCTGGAGACCCTGATGCGCCGTTGGGACGACGTAGGGACCGATGAAGCGGTCGGACGTTGGTCCTGGCTCGTGCAGACGGCGATGAACGAAGGGCGTACGGATGTGGTGGAACGCGCCCTAGCGGAGGTGGAGAACCGGGAGTCTCCGGCGGCGCTTCGGCGCGCGGCCGCCGGCGCACAGATCGAGCTGGCGACTCATCGTCGTCTCTTCCAAGCGGCGGCCGAACAGACGATGGCGCTCGCGGACAGGCTCGATGATGCCGCCCTGACGCGGGTGGTAGACCAGTTCGGCCGGGCCGCTCACGATGCCGCCGCGGGCGAGGCCGCGGATGGATTCATGGAGCAGATTCTCAGCCAGCCCGCCTTTCGCGACCGCGCCAACGCTCGGCGTCGGGCCATTCGTTGGTATGTCAACCGGGCCCGCGACGCGAAGGATCTGGCCGAGGGGATCCGAAGGCTACGTCGTCTGGAAGAGTGGCAGGTTTCCCCCCCGTTTCTCCTGGGTGGCCTGCTTCAGCTTTCGGATCTGACGCTGGCCCCGGAGACGCCGGAGGCGGCCGTGCAAGAGGCCTTTGCCTTTGCCCATGCGCTTCGACCACGTTTGAAAGAGGATAATGAACGCGCGCAATTGGCCGGCATGATCCTGGATGCCGGGTTCCGCATCGAGGCCTATGATCGGCTCGAATCGCTCCTGGCCGAGGGCATTCCCGGGAACGATCCCGCGTGGCATGAGACCATGCTCAACAAGGTTCGCGCCCACGCGGCTCTCAAACGCGGCGACACGGACGAGGCGATCCGCCGGTTCCGTGCCTTCATGACGGCGATTGAGGCCCAGCCGGACGCCGGCCATCGCGATCCCGTGACGGATGAACGGATCACGAAGGAAATGATCCTTGGCTACAATGCGAAGCGGATCGCCGGTCTTCTGGAACAGGCCGGACGGGCGGCGGAAGCCGCAGCGGCGCGGCAGGAGGCGATCCGTTACTATCAGAAAGCCCTGGAGTCCTTTAAACCCGGGGATGCCGAATACACAACCATTCAAAAGGCCCTGGCCGAGCTCTCCCAGGGTTGAAAGTAGGCGACGATGTGGGAATACTCCGATAAGGTGCTGGACCACTTTCGCAACCCCCGCAACGTGGGGGTGATCGAGAACGCCGACGGGGTGGGTGAGGTAGGCTCATTGGCCTGTGGCGATGCGCTGAAACTCACGTTCAAATTGGGTCCGGACGGACGGATTGCCGACGCCAAATTCCAGACGTTCGGATGTGCCAGCGCCATCGCCTCCTCATCGGCCCTGACCGAGATGATCAAAGGAATGACGATCGAAGAGGCCCGACGGGTTACCAACCAGGATATCGCCGACTACCTGGGGGGATTGCCGGAGCAGAAAATGCACTGTTCGGTGATGGGGCGGGAAGCTCTGGAGGCCGCGATCGAGAACTACCTGACCGGCAAGCGCACCAAGCGGATTCTGGAGGGAAAGGTCATCTGTACCTGCTTCGGCGTCACGGAAGAGGAAATCCGGCGCGTGGCTCAGGAAAACCACCTGACCACCGTCGAGCAGGTCACGCACTACACGAAAGCGGGGGGAGGGTGTGGGCGGTGCAAGGAGGATATTGCTCGGATTCTGGAATCGCTCAAGCCGCCGGTGGAATCTCCGCCTACCTCCCCGGGACGGATGACCACCGTGAAGAAGATCCGCATGATCGAAGAGGTGATCGAACGGGAGATTCGCCCGAAATTGCGCAAGGACGGCGGCGACATCGAGCTGGTGGATGTGGAGGGCGATACGGTGTATATCGCGCTTCGGGGAATGTGCGCCAACTGCCAGATGGCGGAATTCACCCTGCGGGAAGTGGTTGAAAAACCCCTCCGGGAGTTCGTCTCGCCTTCCCTTCAGGTGCGGGAGGCGGGCTCATGAGCGTCATCTATCTCGACAACAACGCCACCACGAGACCCGATCCCGAGGTGCTCGAGGCCATGGCGCCGTTTCTTCGGAATTGGTGGGGCAACCCCTCCAGCATGCACGCCTTCGGCGGCCAGGTCCGTCGCCATGTCGAGCAGGCCCGTGAACAGGTGGCGGCGCTGTTGGGCGCCGATCCCTCGGAAATCGTTTTTACGAGCGGAGGAACGGAGAGCGACAACGCCGCCTTACGGGGCTTTCTTGAGGCCGTACCCGCCGTTCGGACGGTTATTACCAGCCGGGTCGAGCATCCCGCCGTGCTGGAACCCTGCCGCTATCTGAAAGATCGCGGGTATTCTGAAATCGAGATCGGCGTAGATGGTCAGGGACGGCTTCGGGAGGAGGAGCTGGAGGCGGCGTTGAAGGCAGGGCCCGCCCTGGTCAGTCTGATGTGGGCCAACAACGAGACCGGTGTGTTATTCCCCATCGAGCGTCTGGCGCCGCGCATCAAGGCGGCCGGCGGCACGCTCCACACCGACGCGGTCCAGGCCGTCGGAAAGGTTCCGATTGATGTCTCCCGCGTGCCGGTTGATTTTCTGACCCTTTCTGGGCACAAGCTGCATGCGCCGAAGGGCATCGGGGCGCTGTACATCCGGCGGGGGACGCCGTTTGCTCCGTTGATTCTCGGGGGCCACCAGGAACACAACCGGCGGAGCGGAACGGAAAATGTTCCCGGGATTATTGCGTTGGGGAAAGCCTGCGAATTGGCCCGTCGGCGGATGGCGGAAGAGACGCGCCGGATGGCCGCGCTCCGGGACCGTCTCGAGCAAGGCATCCTGGCCTCCTGCCCGGACAGCCGGATCAATGGCGATCCGATGCAACGGTTGCCCAACACGACGAACATCAGCTTCCATTACATCGAGGGAGAGGCCATTCTCTATCACCTCAGCGATGCGAACATCGCGGCCTCGTCCGGTTCCGCCTGTTCCTCCGGCTCTCTGGAGCCTTCCCATGTGCTTCGCGCCATGGGGGTTCCATTCACCGCGGTTCATGGTTCGATCCGACTCAGTCTGAGCCGCTTCACCACGGAGGAGGATATTGACGTGACCCTGCGGGAATTGCCGCGGATTGTGGCCAAGTTGCGCGCTCTGTCGCCGTTCGTCCCTCGGCCGGCTACAAAAGGGGCCTAGGCGATGGATCCCTCGGGGCGGATAGAGGGAAGGGCTTCCCGACCCCATTTCCTGGTGATCAAGCTGAGTTCGCTGGGCGATCTCTTTCATGCCCTTCCGGCGGTTCAGACCCTCCAGGTGGCCCGGCAGGCGGTCGTGGATTGGGTGGCCCAGCCGGAGTACACCGATCTGGTGGCCTGCTTTGGGGGCATTCGGCGGGTGATTCCCTTTCCGCGCCGCCAGTTCGGAGCCGCGATGCTCCCCTTTCTTTGGGCGCTCCGGGCGGAGCGGTATGACGTGATCCTGGATTTTCAGGGACTGTTGAAAAGTGCCCTCGTTTCCCGACTGGCCCGCGGGAATCTCCGCCTCGGCCCTTCCTTTGCCCGCGAAGGCACCCGCGTGTTCTATTCCCGGTTGGCGGGGGAACGCCGCCGCGACCGTCACGCCATCGACGAGTGCCTGGATTTCACCGACGCCCTGGGCATCCCGAGGGGCGAGGGGCGCCCGATCCTTCCTTTTCGTTTTCCGCCGTTTCCGATGCCGAAGGACGCGCCCCGTCCCCGCATCGCTGTTTCCCCCGTCACCCGATGGGCGAGCAAGAACTGGCCCCTGCGTCATCTGACCGATGTTCTGCAGTCGTTGGGACAACGTATCGGCGGCTCGGTTCATCTGATCGGCGGCGCGATGGATCGGACGCTTTACGAAGGAGTGGGGCCGTCGTTATCGCAGCCCGTATACAACTGGGCGGGAATCCTTTCTCTTCCGGAGCTGGGTTCTCTGCTGGCCCAGATGGATCTGATGATTGCGAGCGATACCGGGCCCATGCACATGGCGGCCGCGCTGAGCGTGCCGGTGGTCGCGGCGTTTGGACCGACCGATCCGGGCCGAACGGGGCCTTACGGCGTTCCCGCCCGGGTGGTGGTGAAGGAAGGGCTTGCGTGTCGTCCTTGTTTTCAACGGCGTTGCCGTTTGGATGAAGAGGCACCGCCCTGCCTCCGGGATCTGGATCCCGGGGCGGTGGTCGAGGCGGCGGTGACCCTCCTGTCGAGCGTTCTGGGAAGGGAAGGAGAGAGGCCGAATGAACGAAAATGAGGTTCTGGATTGCTTCCGATGTTCCGGCGCGTTGCTCGAGGGGCACTTCGAGCTGCGCAGCGGACTGCATAGCCCCCACTACTTTCAGTGCGCCCTCGTTCTGCGGGACCCGGAAGTGGCGGAACGGATGGGACGGGCCCTGGCCGAACAGATCCACAAGCACCTCGGGCAAGATCCGGCCGACGCCGTGATTGCACCGGCCCTGGGCGGATTGATTGTCGGTCACGAGGTGGGCCGGGCCCTCCGACGTCCCTTTCTCTTTGCCGAAAAGGAAAATCAGGTGCTTGTCCTGCGGAGGGGCTTTTCCATCGAGGCCGGCCGCCGGTATGTCGTCGCCGAAGACGTGATCACGCGTGGCGGTCGGGTGTACGAGACCATGGCCATCGTGCGGAAAGGGGGTGGCGTGGTCACCGCCGTCGCTGTGCTGGTGGATCGGAGTGCGGGCCAAGCCCCCCTGGACGTTCCCTTGTTCCGGCTGCTCACCCTCGCGCCGGTGACCTATCCTCCGGATTCATGCCCGCTCTGCCGACAGGGGATCCCAATCTCGCATCCCGGTTCCTGAGCGGTCACGGCGAAAGGAGGTCGAATGGCGTCGGACCAGAAACGTCTGGGATGGTGGGTCGCCGCGGTGTTGGCGGCGGTAGGGGTGATGGCCTTCCACCTCGTATGGGGGGATCTGAACCAGGATGAGGGGTGGTATCTTTACGCGGCCCAGCGGACGTGGGAGGGCGCATGGCCTTACCGTGACTACGCCTTTACGCAGGGTCCTCTCTGGCCGCTGCTTTATTCGTGGTTGACCCCTCTGGTTCGGTGGGGAGGCGTTCTGGCCGGCCGCGTGGCGACGGCCTGCCTTGGCCTGATGACGGCGGGACTGGCGGCCCGACTGGCCGGTCGGCTCACTCCCGATCCTCAGGCCCGCCCGACGGCGGTTTTTGCGGCGTTCTGTCTGGCAGCCATTCATCCGGTTCAGGCCTACTATATGTCGGTCGTCAAAACCTATGCCCTCAGCGGACTTTTTTTGACGGCCGGTCTGCTTCTTTTTCCCCGTGTGGACGACGACCGGCGGGCGCTCCGGGCCTTCGCCTCCCTTTGGCTATTGACCGCGGCCGCCGCGGTCCGCGGTTCGGCGGCCGTGGCCGTCGGGATTGCGCTGGCCGTCCTCATCGCTGGGGACCGGAACGACCGGGAATCGCTACTCGGCGGGCTTTTGGGAAGCGCGGTGGGGATGGTTGTATTTCTTTTGCCGTTCTATCTGGGATCGCCGGAGGGGTTCCGGTTTGGGCTCGTCGAATACCATGCGGGGAGGACTGCAGGCGGCTGGCTTTCGTCGCTTCTTCTGAAGGCTGGCTTCGTGAGTCTGGTGGCGCAGGCTTTTTATGCGGTGGGGGTTCTCAGCGGGCTGGCTTGGTGGGTGCGTCGGGCGACGATGGGCGCGCCGGCGAAAGGGGAACGGCGTTGGACGCTCGTGGGCTTGACACTGGCGGGCATGACGCTCATCCATCTGGCGGCTCCCTTTCCCTACGACGACTACCAGGTGCCGGTCTATCCTCTGGCCGCCGCAGGCGCGGCGGCTCTGGCGGCATCTCTTCCCTCCTGGCGCCCCTTTTTGGGTCCGGCCCTTCTCGGGGCCATGGGACTTGCAGCGCTGGCGTCCCCCTTGAATCAGAAGTGGATGGTCCGCGAGCGGGATCGCATCTGGTGGCGAATGAAGGATCGGCCGCCCCTGTTCCGCTTGCGGGAGGCGGCCGCGGAAATCGAACGGCTCGACCCCGGTGGAACCACCCTCCTGACGCAGGATCTGTACCTGGCCGTGGAGAGCCGGCGACGGGTCCCGGCGGGTCTGGAACTGGGACCTTTCTCGATTTTTCCCGGTCTGAGCGAGGATGAGGCCGCGGCTCGTCGGGTCATGACGCTGGACCGCCTGGAGGCTCTGCTTCGGGAGGGTCCCTGTCCGCTAGCGGCATTCAGCGGCTATGGACTGGCGATTCGCGCGCCGGAGATTGTCGAACTTCGGCCGGAAGAACGGGAACGATTGTGGACGGCGCTCCAGAGCCGGTACCGGCCGGTTGGTGAGATTCCCTTCTTTGGACAAGCCGGAACGACGTTGACCCTCTGGCGGCGGGAGGAGGCAGAGGAACGGCCTCAGGCAGGGCGTCGGCTGGGGGATTGAGCGAGCCGCCGCCAGGCACGGGGCGAGAGTCCCATTCGCCGGCGGAACTGGCGGGTGAAATAGTTGGCATCGGAAAAACCGCACGCGAAGGCCGCCTCGGTGATGCGAAGACCGGGTTGGCGAAGCAACTCCGCCGCGCGGGAGAGACGGACACGGATGATGTGTTCGACAGGGGAGCACCCCATGACGGCATGGAAGGCGCGGTTCAGTGTGGCATTGGACATTCCGGCGCGCTGCCGAAGATCACGCAGCGTGATCCGTTCGGCATAATGAGCTTCGATGTAGCTGAGGAGTTCGCTGATGGGTTTGAGGGTCGGCCGTTCGGCACGGGGGGATCGAAAATAGCGCCGGCTCAGGAAGACCAGCAGGCGCATCAGGTCCGCCAGGGCCGCAAACCGGTAGCCGGGCTTTTGCTCGTCCAGTTCGGCCGAGAGTTCCGCGATGATGGCGGCGGCGCGGGCCAGATCGTCCGGCGGAAGGTGCAAATGGGGTGGAAGAGGGCGCATGTGGCGCAGGTGAGGTTCGACACGAAAGAGGGCCTGATAGCCGGGGACTTCCGCCAGTGCATGGGTGGGCAGCCGGAGCCGCCGCGGATCGAAGAAAATATTGATAAGGGTCATCGCTTCGGTGTCGGCGTATCCGTGCGCCATTTCACCCCGAATCAGAAAGACATCGCCCGCCGTCAGCGGATAGTCACCTCGCTCGGTCAAATGGCGTCCTTTGCCGGCGAGAATCACGACGAGCTCGTGAAAATCATGCCGATGTAATTGCGTGGGGGCATGACGGTCGTGCCGCCGGCAGGCCAGCGGAAAGTGAGGATCGGGGAAAACAGCGGACGCGGCGATCGTTGTCACGGATGAAAAGAAAGTGCTACTTTTTGACATTTTTGTCAAGGAAACGCGTGGCGGCTCCGGCTATCCTTTCCTTTGTTTTTCGACGGTCAACGGCAACCCGAAAGGATGGCAATGACGATAGAAACGGCGCTCAAACCCCTTCGCGTGGGGGTGGTCGGCATGGGCGGCATCGGGAACACGCATGCCAAGGCCCTGAAGGCCGATCCGCTGGCGTGCCTGTGCGGGGTGTGCGATGTCGTGAAAGAAAAAGCCGATCAGGCTGCGCAAGCGTATGGCGTCAAGGCCTACTATCGGCTTTCGGACATGCTGCGGGATGTGGACCTGGACGTGGTGGATGTGACCACCGGTGGGTACGAAAACGGCTCTTGGCACTATGAGCCGGCCATGGAGGCGCTGGCCGCGGGCAAGCATGTCCTGTGCGAGAAACCGTTGTCCAGTGACATTCAGGAGGCGCGAGAGATGGTGCGCGTCGCGGCCGAGAAGCGGCGCTACCTGGGCTGCAATCTCAACCACTATTTCACGCCCACGGCCGAACGGGCGCGACGCTACATGGACGAGGGCGCCGTAGGCGAATTGATCTATGTGCTCTTCAAGATGGGCTTTCAAGGGGGCGAGGCGACCTACGCGTTCAATCCCTCGCCGCGGTTCAATCAGCCGTATGCCCATATGAAAGCATTTCTGACTCATCCCCTCAGTGTGATGCGGTACTTCTGCGGCGATATCACCCATGTGCAGGCCTTCTGCCGGACGCCGGGGTTTCGGGCGAATCGGGGCGATCTTCTTCTCTCGGTGAACAGCCTCCACGTTCGTTTTGCGAACGGTGCCATCGGGCATCTGATGAGCCATCGGGGTGACGCCGTCTGGGGGTTGGGCGGATGGTGGAGTTGCGAAGTGGCCGGCAGCCGGGGCACCTTCTGCATCGAGAACTGCCTGGAGCGGCTGACCTATTGGCCGGCCCCCCGGCCGGGAGAGAAATACGGGCTGGGGGAGAGCCCGACGCCGGAGGTGCTGGAGACCGGCCTTCGGGATTTCGGCGCCACCTTTCCGCGGCGGATTCATGCCTTTTTGGAGGATGTGGTGAACGGGGTGCCGCTCGAACGTTTGCGGGCGTCCGGCCGGGATGCGTTGGCCACGCTCGAATGCATCCAGGCCGCCATCGAGAGCTACGAAACAGGGGGCCAGCTGGTACGGCCTCATCCGTTGCCGCCCCTCAAGGGCGATCCGCTTCGGGAACTCATCTGAGAGGAGTCGGCCATGATTCGGTTGGGCGTCAACACGGTTCTCTTTCAAAATCACGACCTCGACACCGCCATGTCGCTCATTGCCTCCGTAGGATATGACGGGGTGGAACTCTCCGCGATCAAGGGTATGTGCGAGCATCTGGAGTTGGAGCGGTGGGAAGCCCAGGCCGACGCCATCCGGCGGAGTGCGGAGCGACACAAGCTTCTTCTCCTGAGCATGGAGGTCGCCGCTCTGGATCCGGCACGCCTCCGGCCGGCCTTCGCGGCAGCCCGGGCGCTGGGCATACCGGTGGTGAACGTCGGGCCAGGCGGAAAGGCAGGTGTAGAGGACGATTTTCATCGTCAGACGGAGTTGCTGGCCCGGATGGCCGACGAAGCCGCGGCGGCCGGCGTGACCTTATGCGTCAAAGCCCATGTGGGGGCCTCGATTTTCGATACCGAGACCACGCTCCGGGCGATGGACCGAATCGCCTCGCCCGGCTTTGGTATTGACATGGACCCCAGCCATATCTTTCGGGCGGGCGAAAACCCGGAGGAGTCCCTTCCCAGGGTGCTTTCGCGGGTGCGTCACATTCATATCCGGGACTGCAAAGGGCGGGGCCCCTCGCCGGGCGCTCCCCGCGACCAGGCCTGCGGGCGCGGAGACATCGCTCTTTTCGCTTACTTCCGGGCGATGGTGGAGGGGGGATACGATGGCCCCGTCTGCCTCGAAGTGATCGGTGCGGGGTCCTGTGATCTGACGACGCGCGCGATCATTGCGGCGGAGAGTTACGGGTACATGAACGCCTGCCTGAAAATGCTGGGAGCACGATAGAATGAGCGCGCCGCCCTTTGGCGTGGCCATATTGGGTTGTGCGCATGGCCATGCCCGTATGTATGCCGAAGTATGGCGCCGAACGCCCCGTTTGGGGGTTCGACCGCTGATGGTCTGGGATCGCCAGGAGGATCGCGCGAAGGCGTTTGCCGAGCCGTTGGGGCTCCCCACGGCGCCGAGTCTCGAGGCCGCTCTCCACCATACCGGCGTCGAAGGCGTTGTGATCGCGTCGGAAACCGCCTTTCACGCGGAGCTGGTGGAACGCGCGGCAGACGCGGGCAAGGCGATCGTCCTGCAAAAGCCGGTGGCGCTCACCCTGGCGGACGCGGATCGGATCGTGGCGGCTGTCGCCCGCCGGGGAATCCGCTTCACCATGGCCTGGCAGATGCGCGCGGATCCTCAGAACCTCCGCATGAAGGCCCTGGTGGAAGAGGGCGTCCTGGGCCGAATTTTTCTGGTGCGCCGCCGCCATTGCCTCAACGCTCATCGCTGGCCGGGATTCGAGTCCTCCTGGCACCTCCAACCGGAACTGAACTGCGACCTCTTTGCAGACGATGCCTCCCACCCGATTGATTTCATCTACTGGCTGATGGGAATGCCGTCCCATGTGATAGCGGAACTCTCCTCGCTCCGGAGCCCCGCGATCCGTCACGACAATGCCGTCGTTCTGTTTTGTTACGGCGACGGCCGGCTGGCCGAAGTCTCTTGCACCTTTGTCGCACCCGCCGGCGAGTTGACGACCGAGATCGTGGGCGAACATGGTCTGTTGATCCAGCAGTATGGCGACCTGGTCAGTGCCGCGACTCCCCGGATGCGCGGAGGGGTTTCGCTCCGGTGGATTCGGGAGGGCGACGCGGCCTGGACGATCGAGGTGCGCCGCGGGGTGCGCCATCACGGCGATCGGATTTCCGGTCTGGCGGCTTCTCTGGCGGACTTCTTTCACGGGCGCCGGCTACCACTGGCCACCGCCGGGGAGGGCCGGGATGTGTTGCGTCTGACTCTGGCTTGTTACGAATCGGCCGAGTCCGGACGGCGTGTGTGCCTCAATCCATCAACTTCCCAGAAGGAGATCTGACATGAAGCGAAAACCCAACCTGATTCTTTTCGGTATCGACAGCCTTCGGGCCGATCACATGAGCCTCTACGGCTACCCCCGACTGACGACTCCCCATTTGGATCGGTACGCGGCCCGGGGGACGGTCTTCGAGAACGTGTTCAGTCCTTCCATTCCCACCACCCCCGGCTATGCCTCGATGTTTACGGGCATGGATTGTTTTGGCACGGATGTCGTGGCGCTCCGCCACAAAGGGGGCTTGGGGTCCCACCTGACGACCCTGGCCGAGGTGTTGGGATGCGAGGGGTATGCCACGACGTGCGTCGGGTTCAGCGGCAATCCGGCCTCCCGGGGCTTTCAGAACTATCTCGACTTCGAAGGGTGGGGCTCCTGGGCGCAGGGACGGAGTCCCAAAGCCGAGAACCTCAACGCCGTCACGATTCCCGAGCTTCGGCGGTTGGTCGCGGATGGCAAGCCCTTTTTCCTCTTCATGCGCCACATGGATCCTCATTCGCCCTATCTTCCGCCCCGTCCCTTCGAACGGATCTTTTATGCCGGGAACGAATGCGATCCGAACAACCATTCGCTGGATCCCGTCTATGCGTTCAGACCCTTCGCCGACTACTTTGTCTCCTGGTTTCCACCCGGATGCATGGACAAGGATTACATCATTGCTCAATACGATGGGGCGGTGGCCTTCATGGACGCCTGCATCCAGAATATTCTGACCGTCATCGCAGAACTGGGGATCGAGGAGGATACCCTGGTGGTGATCAATTCCGACCATGGGGAGACTCTGTACGATCACGAGTGTTACTTCGACCACCACGGCCTCTACGATTGCACGTTGAGGATTCCATTGATTCTGGTTCAGCCGGGGGTCGTTCCAGCGGGCCGGCGCTACCGGGAAACCGTTCTGATGAAGGACATGATGCCGACGATCCTCGACCTGATGGGACTTCGCACCTCGATTCCTTTCGATGGCCGTAGTCTTACGCCGCTGATGCGTGGAGAGCCTTTCCCCAACCAGGCGGAATTTTACATCACCGAATGCACGTGGATGCGGAAGCATGGGTGGCGGACGCCTCAATGGAAACTGATTCGAGCGCTGGAGCCCGATTTCCATTTCAAGCCGGAGGTGGAGCTTTACGACCTCATTCGGGATCCGGAGGAAAATCACAATCTGGCCGACGAGGAGAAAGAGGTGGTGGCGCTCCTCGAACGTCGGATGAACGCCTGGATCGCCCGGCGGGAGAAGGAGACAGGCCGCCGGAACCCGATATTCACCAATCTCGACTGGCATGGAAAAGGTTGTGGGCCTTTCACCAGCTCGAAACAGGCGTACGAAACGCTCCATATTGGCTCGCCCGGGGCGGCCAAGGCCCTTCAGCAGGAACTTCAGACGCAACGGGGACAGAAGACGCTGTGACGACGGAACCTTTTTTGGTGACGGTCATCGGCCGGGGTCATTCTGGAACCCGAGCCATCTCTCATACTCTCTCCGCCAGCGGAGTTTTCATGGGGTCGCCACTGAACGTCTCGGGCGATTTGCTGCCGCCCGAACCGATGTACGAGGCCTGTCGGGTGCTGGCGCCGTATGTTCGCTGGAAAGGAGGGTTGGAGTGGGACTTTTCCGCTCTGGAGACGGAGACGATTCCCCCGCGGTTTACGGCCTTGATCCAGACGTACCTGCGGTCGGTCCTGGCGAGCGACGCCCCCTGGAAAGGATGGAAGATCCCTGAAACGACGCTGGTGTTTCCATGGATTCGCCGGCTCTTTCCGGATATCCGTTACATCTTCTGGATCCGGGATCCGAGAGACTGCATCATCGGGGGGCATCTCACCGACGACTTGCGCGAGTGGGGGATTGCCTACCCGGCAACCGACGACCTTCGACGGCGCCGGGCGATTTCGTGGAAGTATCAGTTCGATCTGGTTCAGGCGACGCCAAAGCCGCGCTATTGGATCGAGGTGCGATTCGAGGATTTTGTTCTGGATCAGGAACGCACCCTTCAGCGTCTGGAACGGTTTCTGGGGATTCCGCTGGCGCGAATACCTGTCCGCCGCGATGCGGTGGGACGATGGAAAAGCGATCCCGGGAACACGTGGTTCGACTTTTTCGAACCGGCGGTGAGGCAATATGGATATGACGCGCCGGTTCCGGCGGAGCGGAGCGCAGGGAGTTGACGATGTTACGTGTGGCTGTGATTGGGATGGGGCCGATCGGGCATCGGCATGCCAAGATTTATCAGGACGATCCTTTGGCGGAGCTAGTGGGGGTTTGCGACCGGATTCGGGAGCGGGCAGAGGCGGCGGGGCGGACGTTCGGAGTTCCGGCGTTTGTCGAGGCTGGGGAGATGCTTCGGGCACTGAAGCCCGATCTCTGCAGCGTGGCCACGGGGGGGATCGAATACGGAAGCGATCATGCCGAGCCGACGATTCAAGCCCTGGAGGCGGGATGTCACGTTCTGTGCGAAAAGCCCATCAGCAATCGGATCGAGGATGCGGAAGCGATGGTCGAGACCGCCCGTCGGACGGGCCGTTGCCTGGGAATTGACTTTAACCATCGGTTCACCCCCGCCGCCCGGCTGGCTAAGCGATGGATGGAGGAGGGACGGCTGGGCCATCCGCTGTTCATGAATGTGAGCATGTGGATCAAAAATCCCAACGAGAGTTCGCCGTGGTTCATGATCAAAGCACTGAATCCGCACACCGTGGACATCATGCGCCATTTTTTTGGCGACATTGAGCGGGTGCAATGCTTTGCTACGCGGGCGCCCGGTCGCTCGATTTGGAGCACGGCCCAGTTTCTGATGCAGTTTGCCAACGGTGCGGTGGGTACGCTCACGGGCAGTTACGACATCGAGCGTGGCCATCCCATGGAGCGGGTCGAAGCGGCTGGAACGAACGGACGGTTCGTCATCGAGGACATGTGGCGGGAAGCCACTCTCTATCCCGCCGGCCAACCAGAAAAAACAGTCTACACGAATCCCGTCTTCGGCGGCATGCGCGATTTCGAGGATACCTTCCGCAACCGCATCCACACCTTTCTGGAGCAGGTGGCGGCGGGAGTTCCGCCGGAGCAAATTGACGGGAGTGGAGCCGATGGCCTGGCGGCTCAGAAAGTTCTTGCGGCCGCGATTGAATCGCTGGAAACCGGACGTCCGGTCGTGGTACGATGAATAAAAAAGGAGAATGACGATGCGGACGGTCATGTTTAAAGGGTCTCCGGTGTCACTGGCGGGGGAACTCCCATCGGTAGGCTTGAAGGCGCCTGATTTTATTTTGACGAACGCTTCCCTTGAAGACGTCTCATGGGAAACGTTGCGCGGGCCGATCACAATCCTCAGCGTGGTGCCTAGCTTGGACACGGGCGTCTGCGCGGCATCGGCCCGTCGTTTGAATCAGGAGCTGGCCTCCTATGCGGGGATCCGACTCCTTAAGGTATCCATGGATCTCCCCTTTGCGCAGAAACGGTTCTGTGACGCGGAGCGATTGGATCGGGTGGTCACGCTTTCGGCGTTTCGCTCGCCCGACTTTGGCTCCCGGTATGGGGTTCGAATCGAAAACGGGCCGTTGAAGGGACTTTTGGCACGGGCGGTGTTTGTGATGGACGGGCTCGGTTTTCTCCAGCACGTTCAACTGGTTCCGGAAATCACCCAGGAGCCCGATTATGACGCAGTCCTGAAGACCCTCCGAACCCTGATCAAGGGATGAGCGGTCATGGGGCGGATCGCAAGCACGCGCCTGGTGTTCGGGGTTGTCGGGTGTTGCGTTCTGCTGTCGGGCTGTGCCTCCGGGCCTACGCGAACGGCCCCGCTCGTCCCGTATCAACCGGCGCCCCTCAAATTTCCGGTGCGATCATCGGAGGGCCAGCTTCCTCATCGGCCGCCACAAGTCGGTTAAGCACCTCGGCGACCTGGTGCAGACCGGTGGAGGGGATGATAATGGTGTCCCGCCGTCCTCCGACGTCTTCCGTAATGCGGAGGAAGCGGCCGCGGGGATTTTCCCGGAGCGAGAAAGAGAAGATCTTTCGTTCGATCTGAATCTGCTCGCTGATCAGCTCGCGTTCCAAACTGCCTTCGCCCCGTGCCATCGTTTTCCCTCCCTTGTGCGTCGTCGGCGTTCCTATCGCGGCATCATCGTTCAAGAAGCGATTCCTGTCAAGGGCGGGGATGGATCGGTGTGTCCTTTTAGTGGTGATCGAGCTGCTTGAGCTGGTCCCGGATTCGGGCGGCATCTTCGTACCGTTCCTCTTGGATGGCGCGTTTCATCTCTTCTTCCAGTTGCCGCCGGGGGTCAGGCGCGCGGGCGTGTCCGCCCCGCCGGGATTCCGAGCTCTCTTTTTCTTCAATCTCGACGGTCACCGCGTTCGTTTCGAATACCTCCTCGGCCACCCAGATCGGGGCGCCGCACCGAAGGGCGAGCGCGATGGCATCGCTGGGCCGGGCATCAACCTCCAGGGGAGGGGCGGAGGACGACCGATCGAGGAGAAGGCGGGCGAAAAAGGTGTGTTCCTCCATCCGGGTGATCTCGACGCGCGCCAGCCGAACGTCGAGATGTTCGAGCAGTTGTTTCATCAAATCGTGGGTCATCGGACGGGGTGTTGGTTTTCCCGCCAGCGCCAGCGCAATAGACTGGGCTTCTGGCACGCCGATGAGAATGGGCAGAAGACGATGGGAAGGAGCCCCCTCCGGTTTCAAGAGGAGAATAAAGCCGTTTTTGGTCAGCGAGAGATTGAAGACGGTCACCGGTATCATGGAATACATTTTAGGGCATTTGGTCCCAGAGATCCAGCAGGGATTTATATACCTTGTGTGCCAGGCGCACCTCTTCGATCGCGATCCATTCATCCGCCGTATGGGCCTGGCGGATAGAACCGGGGCCGAATACGAGCGAAGGAACCCCCTTTTCAGAAAAGACCCCGCCGTCGGTCCCGAAGTGCGCCGGCTCGAAGGCCGCGCGCCTGAGCGTCCGTTCGCAGGAGGCGGCCAGGAGGCGGCTGAGAGGGGCTTCGGTCTCGAGGTCGAGGGGAGGGTACTGTTCCAGGAGTTGGAGGGAAAAGCGAATCCGGGGATCGGCGGTTTGGGCAACGGCGGCGATCCGGGCTTCCAGTTCCCGGCGGACGGTCTCTTCCGGTTCTCCCGGCAGGGTACGGCGATCCAAGTCGAGAATGGCGTGGTCGGGCACGACGTTGACCTGCCGCCCTCCCTGGAGAATCCCCACCGATACGCGGGGAAACCCTAGGGCGGGGTGGAGGCGGGACGCCAGAGCGTTCCGGTAAGGTCCTTCGATATCGAGGAGAAGGGCGGCGGCCGCATGGAGAGCGCTGACCCCCTTTTCCGGCTCGGACGAATGCGCGGCGACGCCCTGAATCGTGATGCGATAGCGCAGAGCCCCTTTATGGCGGTTGACGATGCACAGTCCGGTCGGTTCGGCGACAACGGCGCCCCAGAAAGTGGATCCATAGACCTCTGCCAGACGGCGGGCACCATCGGCGCCGGACTCCTCGTTGCAGGTGGCGGCGAAGGCGACGGGGCATTCGAAATGACCTCCGTGTTCGGCCAGATAATCGGCTATCGCGGCCAGCATGGCTGCCAAACCTCCCTTGGGGTCGCAGCTCCCCCGGCCGTACAGGCGGCCGTTCCGAATCGAGGGCTCGAAGGGTGGGATCGTCATCCCCTCGGCGGGAACGGTATCGGCATGAGCCGTCAGCAGCAGGGCCGGTCCTCGATGCCGGGAGGGAAGCTCGGCCAGAAGATTCCATCGCCCGGGGAAGACCGCCTGTCGGATGAGGGATGCGCCGAACGGGCGGAAAAAGGATTCCAGCCATTCCAGAACCGGGGCCTCGCCCGGGCAATCGGGAGTGGGGGTGGCTCCCCGGGGGTTGGGGGAGGGGCGGGCGACGAGTTCGGCCAGGAGCGAGACGGGATCGGCCGGCATGAACGACTCCTTGGCGTAAGATCAGACTTCGGAGGGTGATACGACCCTATTTTCGTGTCGGGCCTTTTCGGCGGCAAAGACGATCAGGTGGGATTCCAGGGTCTCCTCCGGCCCGGAGAGGATGAGGGAGGGATCCCGCCTGGCCACGGCCTGAATGAAGGCGTCCATGAGGCCGAAATCGCCTCCGCCATGGCCGCCGAGGATTGACCCGTCGGCCTTTTGGGTTTCGACCGTCCGCCACGAATCGGTGAGGAAGTCGAAGATCTGAATCTGCTCTCCGTCGCCCGAGATTTCACCTCGGGTACCAAAGAGGCGGACCTGACGATGCCGGGCCTGCGTGAAGGCCGTCATGGTGAAGACGGCCGACCGTCCGCCCTGGAATTCGAGAGCAACGACTTGATGGTCCACGACGTCGTTGTCGCAGGCATAGACGCAACGCCCGTACGGGCCTGTTCGCAGGGCTTCCCGCACGGTGGCTTCCGTCGGTTCCGGGGCGACGACGTTGACGGGCCATCCGGTATGGCCCCGGGCGAGGCGTCCAAGGTAGATTTTCAGCGCGGAATAGGGACAGTGGGGCTCGACGGCGCAATCCAGGCAACGATCGGCGGATCCGGCCGGGCGGTTTTCGGACCGGAAGTGAAAGAGGGATCCAAAGGAGGAGACCCGCCGGCAGGGTACGCCCATGATGTGTCGAAGCCAGTCGAGGTCGTGGCAGGACTTGGCGAGCAGCATAGGAGAGGTTTCGAGGGAATTTCGCCAGGCCCCGCGGACGAAGGAGTGGGCCTGGTGCCAGTAGCCGACGGGTTCCAGAAGTTGGACGCTGACGAGGTCGCCGATGACACCCTGGTCCAGCAGCTGGCGTAGGCATCGGGTGTAGGCCGTATAGCGCATGACATGGCAGACGGCGAAGAGGATCCCAGCGCGGAGCACGGCGTCCGTGATGCGGCGGCAGTCAGCCGGGTTGGGCGCCATGGGCTTTTCGAGGAGGATGGCGTAACCTTTTTCCGCAAACGCCACGGCCGGGTCGGCATGCATGGCGTCCTGCGTGCAGATGAGAACGGCATCGGCAAAACGCGGCCGGTCCGCAGCCTGGCGCCAATCGGTGAAGACGCGGCTCGGAGGAATTCCATGCGTCCGAACGAGGCGGTCCCGGTAGAAGGGGCGGGGTTCCGCGACGCCCACGACTCGGGCGCGGTCAGGGCAGGTCTGGGCGAAGGTGGCGTATTGGGTGCCGCGACCGCCGGCACCGATCACCAGAAGCGACACCGGCCGTGTCATAACGCGTATCCTTTTTCGATCCGCTGGGCGACATCCCGGAATCCGATGTCCACTTGGTAGATGTCCTTGAAAAGCTCGAAGGCCTTGTCCTTCTGGCCGAGCGCTTCGTAGACAAGAGCCAGTTCGTACATCATTTCCTTGCGTTCCTCGGTCATCTCCGGAGTTTCGGTCAGGGCTGCCGCGATCTGTTCAGCGGCCAAGTCGTACTGTTTTTTCTCCTTGAAGCAGAGACCCAGGTGGAAGAGGGCGCGCACCCGTTCCGCGGGACTGCGCTGGGCGAGTTGGAACTCGCGGATGGCTTCATTCCAGCGGTCGCGTTCGAAGAGGGCCATTCCGTAGTCGAAGTGAAGCTGGAGGTCGTTCGGATAGCGGGCCACCCGGTTTTCCAGGTCCGTGAAACGGAAGGCTTCACGCTCCTGGGTGAGTTTCTCGACCTCGTCCTTCCGTCCGGCGGCTTCGGCCTGTTCGATGGCATGATCGAACTTGGCCAGGCGGATGTGTGCGATGGCGGCATCCACCTGGGGATCCCGGCCACCGGCTATCGTTTGCGCCTCCTCGAGCGTTTCGATAGCCCGATCAAACTCTTTGCGCTGCGCGTAGAGGTTGGCGAGTGCCCGACGGTAATTGAGGTTGGCCGGTTCGGCCTGAATTTTGCGCAGCGTATCCTCAATGAGAACGGCGGTGTCGTCGGCGGTCTGGACAACCTTGTCGCGTTTTTCGATGATGACGGCGGTTTTTTCGTCGCGGATGGCTTTACGGAAGCCGTCGGGCTTCTGGGCGGCCTGTTCCCACCCGTCTTTCATCATGCTATCCAGGGCCATGGCGTCTTTGAGCGATTTGAGAATCTTTCCATCGGTGGGCTTTTGGGTGGCGAGCCACTCGAAGATTTCGCGCGCCGGCCGGGGTTGGTTGGCCTTCAAATAGAGGTGGCCAAGCCGTTCGAGCATCACGAGATCGTTCGGCCGATGTTCGCGGACCATGGCCAGTGTTTGGATCGCCGCCTCCTCGGCGCCGGCGTCCTCCGCGACCTGGGCATAGAGCATGAGAAAGGGGCGGTGGAGGGGGTTGACGCGCAGAAGACGTTCGACGGTCAGGAGCGCCTCGTCGGTTCGTCCCATCTGGCGATGAAGGAGGGTCTGGATATAGAGTGGCAAGGCATTCACCTGGGTGGCGAAACGCTTCATCGGCGGAAGCGCGAGAAACTTCTTGATTTCGGAGGCGCGGAGAAATTTCCGAACCTGGAGACAACCTGGCTCTTGGCGGAGCGCCTCGGTCAGAACATCAATGGCGTAGTCCAAACTCCCGCGTTCGAGGGCGGCAAACCCCTTATTGAAAAGGTCGCGAACCCGGGAAGAACGAGGTTCCTGGTAGAGTTCCATGGCGGCTTCCTGCGGAAAACTTTTGACGTTGATACGCAAATTCGTAAAATACTCTCTTTCCGATGCGAAATAAAGGCAAAAAGTGATTTCGCGGCACCGTGGCCATGACGTGACCTCAACGTTGGGAATCGGGATTATTCTGTGGTTGGCGTTTGCCGCAAGCGCACCGCCGGCGCAGGGGCGTGTGTCCCTGGAGCCGCTCCTAGCTCAGGCCGGCCTCCGCGGCACGACGCAGGCCGGACCGCCGCCCCGCGGAGTCTTCACCAACCGCTGGAATCGTATTGTGGTCGAAGGGAACAGCCGCTTGGCAAGTGTCAACGGGATAAAGGTCTATTTGAACGACGCCGTGAACTGGGACGGGCGGGGATGGACGGTGGCGGCGGCGGACTGGACGGAAGGGGTCGGTTTCCGTTGGGCAGCTCGGTTCCCTGCCCCGCGGCGTGGACCGCCGGTGGTGTTGCTGGATCCCGGGCATGGGGGCGTGGATAAGGGGGCGGTCAGCCGGCGTGGGGTGGAAGAGAAGCGGGTGACCCTGGACGTCGCTCGGCGGGTCGCGCGACGGCTCGAAAGTCAAGGCATCCTGGTTCGCTTGACCCGCGATCGGGATGTGGCGCTCAGTCTGGACGCGAGGGTGGCGATCGCCAAACGGGTAAGCCCCGACCTATTTGTCAGCTTGCATGTCAATTCCGCGCCGGCGAGTCCTTCGGTCAGCGGCGTCGAAACCTTCGTGTTGACCGCGCCGGGGTACACCTCGACGGCCGGCGGGAAAAGTGACGCGACCGTTTATCCCGGCCATCGGTACGGACCGTTGAGCGCCTTTCTGGCGCATGAGATTCAACGGGGCATGATCCGTCAGGCCGGGGTGGAGGACCGGGGCATCAAACGGGCGCGTTTTCTGCTCCTCAAACACGTGCCGGCTCCGGCGGTGCTGGTGGAAATGGGTTTTTTGAGTCATCCCCGGGAAGAGGCCGCCCTGATCGAACGCGACCATCGCGACAGGCTTGCCGAAGGGATTGCCCGCGGGATATTGTCCTATCTGGCGGCGGCTGGCCGGCCCGTCGTTGCGATGACGTCGTGGAGCGGCCGGTGATCGCGGCAAGCGGCGAGAAAAGGAAACAGCGGATGCGTACGGCAAAAGTGGTAGGGGCAGGCGGGTATGGCGGTGTCGGAATTACGGAACTCCTGCTCCGACACCCCGAGGTGAAACTGGTGGCCCTGGTGGATACCCAGGATGTGGGGTGTCCCATGAGTGCCCTCTACCCGCATTTGCGGGGTTTTTGCGATCTTCCGCTCCTGGCGCCGGACGATCCCAAGGCTCAGGAGCCGACCGACGTCGTCTTTTTTTCGACCCCCGATGGCGTCGGGATGAAACAGGCCCCGGCGGAGCTGGCCCGAGGGTCGCGGGTGGTGGATTTCAGTGGCGATTTTCGATTCAACACGCTGGAGGATTATGCCGAATATGCCCGCCGGCTTGGCCGGGATCCCCAGCATGCCTCCCCCGATCTCCTGGCGCAGACCATTTACGGGTTGCCGGAGCTCCGCCGGAGGGAGTACGGTGCGGACCGCCGTCTGGTGGGCAATCCGGGCTGCTTTGCCATCAGTTGTTTACTGGGGCTGGCCCCGGCCGTCGCGTTTCGGCTGGTCCGACTGGACACGTTGATTTGCGACTGCAAAACGGGAGTGTCGGGAGCGGGCAAGAAGGCTTCGCCGCTTCATCACTATCCGGCACGGTATGATTTCATCAATGCCTACCGTCTCGGCGGGCATCAGCATGTCATGGAGGTCGAGCGTGAACTGGGACGCCTGGCAGGGGAATCCGTTCGCGTGACCTTCACGGCGCAGGTGATGCCAGCCTGCCGGGGCATTCTCTCCTGTCTTTACGGCACATTGGCCGACGGCGTCACGCCGGCCCAGGTGATGGAGGCGTATCGCGCCTTTCACAAAGAAAACGTTTTTGTACGACTGAATGGACGGGATTCCGGAATCGGAACCCAGCATGTGCGAGGCAGCAACTTCTGCGACTTGATTGTGGATGTGGACGAGCGGACCCACCATCTGCGCGTGATCAGCCACATTGACAACTTGATGAAGGGACAGGCGGGGAATGCGCTGCAGAACATGAATCTGCTGCTGGGGCTTCCGGAGGAGACCGGACTGAAGATGCCGGGCATGTATCCCTGACGCAAACGACGAAACGGGTCACCAGGAGGAGCCGCATGAGCACGCCAAAGCGCGGGTTGGGGCGGGGATTGAAGGTTCTGATGCAGCCTGCGGTCAGCCCGCCCACGGTGAGCCGTCCCGATCAGCCGGCATCCCCCCCGGGAAGCCGGCCGGTTCTTCGGATCCCGCTGGATCGGATTCAACCCAGTCCCTGGCAACCCCGCCGGCAGTTTGACGCGGAAGCGCTGGCCGAACTGGCGGCCTCCATTCGCGAACGAGGCGTTCTTCAACCCCTTCTGGTGCGGCGGTCGGGCGATCATTATGAAGTGATCGCTGGCGAGCGCCGCTGGCGCGCGGCGCGGGAAGCCGGTCTGACCGATGTTCCGGCGATCCTGCTCGATGCGGCGGACCAGGATGCCCTGGAAGTGGCCCTCGTCGAGAATGTGCAGCGGGAGGATCTCAATCCGATCGAGGAGGCGGAAGCGTATCGGGCGCTCTCGGAAAAGTTCGGTCTAACCCAGGAAGCCATTGCTTCACGGACGGGACGGGCGCGGGCGTCGGTGGCCAATGCCCTGCGCCTGCTGCAGCTCTCCTCCTCGATCCGTCAATGGGTCGCCGAAGGACTCTTGAGCGCGGGCCATGCGAAGGTCCTTCTGAGCGTGGAGGACCCTGATCGGCGCGAAGCGTTAGCGCAGCAGGCCGTCAGCCATGGGTGGTCCGTACGCGAGCTCGAACAGAGGGCGGCCCACCCGGCTCGGGCTCCTCGCTCCCCGAAGGCCCGATCGGCCGCGCCGCTCCATCCGCAGATGGCGCACCTCGCCGAATCGCTGCAACGGCATTTCGGCACGCAAGTGCGCATTGTCCCACAGGGGGGAGGGGACGGGGCGGGAGGAACGGCCCGTGGGCGGATCGAAATCGAGTACTATTCGGCCGACGATTTCAACCGGATCTTGGCGCTCATGGGGGTTTCGGATCGTGAGGATACGGATCTGTCCCGCCTCTAAGGATCAGGCCTCAGATCCGGACGCGGGTCATCTGTTCGTCGGCCGCCTTTTGAAGCAGAAGGGCTACCCGGGTGGCGTGGAGGACAGTTTCCGTGGTCAGGTTGTCCGGCCGGGGGGTCCCCTCGATCTCATCCACAAAGGCGTCCAGATAGCCGCCGGGGGTGGAATCGTCAGGGGTCAGCTCGACCGGCTGTTTGTCCCCCTGTCGGGCCAGCCAGAGGGTGGCTCGGGTGGGGACGACTTCGAGCACGCCTTCGGTACCGAATAGCGTCAACCGCCAGTAGGGGGGGAGGGAATAACCGAGGGAGTCGGGCATCAGGTAGGAGACCTCGCCCAGGACGCCGCCTCCGTTGTCCAGCACGGCCATGAATTGTGCCCCGTCTTTCATCCAGGGGGTATCGTGGGTTCGAATGTTCCACGCCCGAGCCGATTCGATCATCGCCCACGATCGTCCGGTTATCCAGGGAATGAGATCCGCGGCGTGGATGGCGATGTCGTTCAGCGTTCCGCCGTGAGCGCCGGGCTCGAAATACCAGGCTGGCCGGGAGCCTTTCAGGAGAGGATGTTCGGCCGTTACGACGACGGCGTGCACAACGCCGATCGTTCCTTCCCGAACAAGACGACGGGCGCGCCGCATCAGTCCCTGGTCGCGCAAATCGAGCTGGAGCCCGATACGGAGACGGTGGTCGTGGCTGAGTGCGGCGATGGTTTCGTATTCCGCCAGCGAGGTGCAGAGGGGCTTGTCGGAGATGACATGGATGCCGCGCCGGAGGGCTTCGATGACGAGGCGGCCCCGTTTTCCGTACACATCACCGATGGCGACAGCGTCGCACCCGGTTTCGTCGAGCATCGTCCGATACGAGGTGTGAGTCAGAGCGACGGCCGGGTTCTGTTGCAACTGATCGTGGGTGGCCGGATCTTCCTCGCAGGCGCCGACGAGGCGGACCCGCGGATTTTCGTTCGCGTGCTTGAGAAGGCTGAAGATATGGCCGTGATGGAATCCCATAAAGGCCAGACGGATCATTGGAGCGTCTCCTGTTCAGGAGGAATTGGACTGAGGGATACAGAGGCGGGGCGCGGAACCAGCTCGATCAGCGTGATTTCAGGCGGTGCCAAAAGCCGGAGGGGCGGCCCCCAGAAGCCGACGCCGCGGCTGACATACAGGCGAAGGCGCGAAGAGATGCGGAACCAGCCGGCCAGACGCGGATTGAACAATCGGACGAAGACCCCGAAGGGGAAGATCTGGCCACCATGGGTATGACCCGAGAGTTGAAGATCGGCCCGCTGAGCGGCCGCCGGCGAGACACTGGGGCGATGTTTCAGAAGGAGAACGACGGCGCGGCCGTCGCTGGTTTCGGGGATGGCGTGCCCTTCGTCGGTGGCGGCCCCGTGTCCCAAGCGATGGCCGTCGCGGTCGTCCACGCCAGCGACGATGAGGGAGGGAGCAATTTCGACCCATTCCCCCCGCAGCAGGCGGAAACCGGCGCGCGTATGCGCGGCGATGGCCTGATCGAGTCCCTGATAGAACTCATGATTGCCCAGCACGCCGTATTTTCCGAGGGGGGGATTCAGAGCGGCAAAGGCCGCGAGATCCGGTTCGATACGGGCGACCGGGGCATCTGTGAAGTCGCCGGAACTGAGGAGGAGATCCGGCTGAAGGGCGACCAGCGTTTCCGTAAGACGCTGGCGGTGCCTTCTGGGGGAAAGCCCTCCCAGGTGGAGGTCCGAGAGATGGGCGATCCGCAGGGCGGCGGCGGTGGGGGAAAGGAGGGGGAGCGTGACGCGACGGATTCGCAGGGTATGGGCCTCCCAAACGCTCCCGAGGAAGGCGAGCGCGCAGACGGCGCCCATGAGGAGAAGCCGTTTCATAGGTGCGAGCGGCGGAAGGGGAAGTGGAAGCGTCCGCGCCGCGAGGTTCCAGAGTTCGACGGCCGTGCCGGCGCAAAAGGCCCAGAAGACGAAGGCCATCCACAAAAAGGCGACCGGGAGAAGGAACCGGCCGGCCGGATGATCGAGCCGGTACAGCGCGAAACCGGCGTAAAAGGCCGCCATCAGTGCGAGCAGGAAAAGAAGAACGGCGATGCGGATCAGTGGGGACGGGGGGAGGAGCCGTTGGATCCAGACGAACAGAGCGAGATGGGGCACTGCGTAGAGAAGGATGGCCGCCAGAAGAAAGAGCATCATGCTCCCCTCTTTTACCAGAATCCGAACGAAAAGCAATCCTACCGCTCGGGGTACGGAGGGGTTGGCAAGGAAAAGACCTCGCCAGAGAGAAAACGTTGGGTGTCCGGAATGGGAAGGTGGTCGAGGTGACGGTGCGCGAGCATCACGGCGCCGTATCCGCCCATGCTGTATCCCGCCAGCGCCCGACCCTCCCGGTCCTGTCGCAGGGGAATGAGACGCTTGCAGAAGGCCACGAGCTCGTAGGCGATGAAATCCTCGTACGCGCCGCCTTCTGCCCGCCGATCATTAATAATGTCGAAGCAGCGGTCTGCCGCGGGCATCACGACGAGCAGAGGAAACCCATGGACGTACCGTTCCAGACTGGTGCGGCGTGTCCAGATCCTGTTTCAGAAGCGAACGGCTGAACCAATGGATGTGATGAAGGGACAAAAGACGCGGGTATAGGTGTCTCGAAAAAAATCGTTGACAGGGCATTCCCGATCGGAGATATTAAAGACATGAAGAACGGGGAAAGAATCCGTCCCGCCCGGAGAAACTTCTACGACGTGGAAGTGGCTGCCGTTGCGCGAATCGTCGTGGTTGTTTGCGACCACGCGGTGGGTCGGTTTCTTTCCTGATCGGGAGAAACACCACGAAAACCGAACCACCGCACCCCGCGGTGGTTTTTTTTTAGTCATAGAAGGAGAGAATCATGCGAACAGGGGCCCAATGTGTGATTGACGGCTTGCGCGAAGCCGGGGTGAAGACCGTTTTTGGGATTCCCGGCGGAGCGGTCCTGGATCTGTATGCGGCGCTCTACCGTGCGCCGATCGAGTTTATTCTGACGCGTCACGAGCAAGGGGCTGCCCACATGGCGGATGGCTATGCCCGCGCGTCCGGACGACCAGGGGTGTGTATCGTGACCTCCGGTCCAGGGGCGACCAACACGGTGACGGGATTGGCGACCGCCTACATGGACGGCATCCCGCTGGTCTGCATTACCGGGCAAGTGCCCTCGAATATGATCGGAAACGACGCCTTTCAGGAGGCCGACACGGTGGGCATCACCCGCGCCGTCACCAAGCACAATTACTTGGTCCGCAACGTGGACGATCTTCCGCGGATCATCGCCGAGGCGTTCAAAATCGCCACGTTGGGACGCCCCGGGCCGGTCTTGATTGATATTCCCAAGGATATCCAGCGGGCGAAAACGAAAGCGGTGTGCACCGGCGAGCCGGAGCTTCGCAACTACAAGCCGACCGTGCGCGGACATCCCAAGCAGATTGCCCGACTGGCCCAGGCTATTCAGACAGCGAAGCGTCCTCTCATTCTTGCAGGCGGTGGCGTTATCGCCGGCGACGCGTCGGCGGAACTGACCGCGCTGGCGCGGAAAGCGTCCATTCCCGTGGCCACCACGCTGCTGGGCCTGGGTTCATTTCCCGAGACAGACCCGCTGGCGTTACGGATGGTGGGCATGCATGGGCTGGTGGCGGCCAATCAGGCGGTCAGCCATTGCGATCTGCTCATCTCCGTGGGGGCTCGGTTCGACGACCGGGTCACGGGCAAGGTCTCGGAGTTCGCCCCCCATGCGACCATTGCACATATTGACATTGACCCCTCGGCCATTGCCAAGAGCGTGGAGGTGGACATCCCGGTGGTCGGTCACGTGAAGCACGTTCTGGAGGATTTGCTGAAGTTGGTGGAACCCAAGAGCCATCCGGAATGGCTGGCCCAGATTGCGGAGTGGAAGGAAAAATTTCCTTTGAGCTATGACCGGTTCGGCGGGCGTCTTCCCCCCCAGTTTGTGATCGAGACCCTATATCGGGTGACGGAGGGGTCGGCGATCGTGGTGACGGACGTCGGCCAGCACCAGATGTGGGCGGCGCACTACTACCTGTACCGCGAACCGCGCACCTTCCTCTCCTCCGGAGGTCTGGGAACAATGGGCTTTGGTTTGCCGGCGGCGATCGGGGCACAACTGGCCCGGCCGGACAAGCGGGTGGTGGTCATTTCGGGCGATGGCAGCATCCAGATGAACTTTCAGGAGATGGTCGTAGCGGTGGAGCACCGCCTTCCCCTGGTGGTCGTGGTGTTGAACAACCGACATCTGGGGATGGTGCGGCAGTGGCAGGCCATGTTCTACAACCGGGAGTATTCGGCGTCCGTGCTCAAACCCAAGGGGCGCGCCCCGAACGAAAAAGTCTCTCCTCCGTGCGAAAGCGACTATCTGCCCGATTTTGTACGGCTCGCCGAGGCGCATGGCGCGGCGGCGGCCCGCGTGTGCCGTCCGGAGCAGGTGGAGCCGGCGCTGAAGCAGGCCTGGCGTGAACGGGAACGGCCGACGTTGGTGGAGTGCCTGGTGGAGGAAGAAGAGAATGTCTATCCGATGGTCCCACCCGGCGCGTCCTTATCGGAAATGGTTCACAGCCTGGCTTGAGGAAGGAGCAAGCGGAGATGAAACATATCGTGACGCTGCTGGTGGAAAATAAACCAGGGGTGCTGGCGAGGATTGTCGGCCTGATATCGGGGCGAGGATACAATATTGATGGATTGACAGTGGCCCCGACGCATGACCCGGAAGTCTCCAAGATGACGATCGAGGTGCCGGGTGACGATCGAGTCCTGGAGCAAGTGACCAAACAGCTGAACAAGCTGATTGACGTCATCAAGGTCGCCGATCTGACCTCCCAGCGATTCTTCGGCCAGGAGATGATTCTCGTCAAGGTGGCGGCGGGCCCGGATCAGAGGCGCGGGGTGCTGGACCTGGCCGAGATTTTCGGGGCTGTCGTGCTCGGGGTGCAGTCTGCCTCCATGACGCTGCGGCTGGCGGACCGGCAGGAACGGATTGCGGAGTTTCTGGAGCTCCTGAAGCCGTTTCGCATTCTGGACGTGAGCCGCTCCGGCTTGATTGCGATGCCGGCCGACGGGGCATGAGGCCGGTCATGATCCGCGAAATAGTGGACATTGGCTACCCCTTTTTTACGGTGCTGGTCGCGCTCTGGGGCGCTTGTCTGGGGAGTTTTCTCAACGTCTGCATCTATCGGATTCCTCGACGTCTCTCCATTGTGACTCCTCGCTCGCACTGCCCCGTCTGCAATCGGCCCATCGCCTGGTTCGACAATATTCCCCTCATGAGCTGGGTAGTGCTGCGCGGGCGGTGCCGCCGTTGCGGAGCGAGGATCTCGCCTCGTTACCTCGTGGTGGAGGCGTTGACGGCCGTTGTGATGCTTCTCGTCTGGTTTCAGTATGGAGACCCGCCGAGGCCGTTCGGACTTCAGGCGGTGAGCGGGCCTCACGCGCTGGCACACGGATTGGCCGCTTTCGGCCTGTTGCTCGGCGGATTCGTGGATTGCCGACACATGATTCTGCCGGACCGGGTGACGCTTGGAGGAGTCGTGGCGGGGCTTGTTCTAAGTCCGTTGATTCCTGCCCTTCACGGTGACGCAACGGCTCTGGGGGGCTTCCTCTGGGCGGTGGGGGGTGCGGCGTTCGGATTTCTGCTGATGCAAGGGTTGGCGGTGCTGGGACGCCTGGTATTCCAAAAAGAGGCGCTCGGCTTTGGCGATGTCAAACTCATGGCTGCCGTTGGTGCCTTTTTTGGAATCCGGGCCGTGCTGGCGGTTCTCTTTCTCGGCTCCCTGCTGGGCGCTCTGGTGGGAGTTATTCTGATCCTCACCGGTCGCCGAACGTTCGGTCGTCACATCCCCTTCGGCCCCTACCTCGTGGCGGCCGTCTTTGTCTGGATGTTTTGGGGACCAGTTATTTGGTCCGGCTATCTTCGGTGGTTGGGCCTCGACGCCGGAATTTAGTCCAGGAAGAGTCGTCCTTCGCGGTACTCTCCCCAGGTGGTTTCGAACCAGGCGTCCGAGGGTGGAATGGGACGCCGGGGGACCCATCGGTGTTCCCGGCGATGGCCCTGAACGGCGGTTTCCAGCACCCGTTCACGGAAGCGGGGATCTTCCGGCGCGTATCGCCACTCGGGCCCGAGCCGCGGGTCGGCTAGGGGGCCGTTGGGATCAAGCACGAGAGCTGAGCCGCGGCTGCCGACGCCCGTTGAAACGCCATACCGGATAGCGTCCAGGATGACGAGGTGCGCGAAGACCAGTTGGCGGGTGGTCAGCCGATCGTACGCGGCCTGACCACGACCCTTCAGGCCGTACTGCTCAATGCGTTCCCACTGGGACTCGGCTTCCGTCACCGCTTTTTCGAGTTCGGGCAGGGAACGGATCGCCGCGCCGGCTCGGGACATCCGTTCCTGGAGGGCCGCCCGTTCTTGGCCATCGTCGAGCGCGCCGGGGTCCTTTCCTTTTTCGAGCCATTGGCCCAGGGATCGAACGGCGGCGATGGCGGCGGTCCGAAAGTCCGTCAGCCGGAGTGTGGGTTCCCGATAGACATGGGCGATGCGGAGGGCGGCGCGAAGACCACCCACTTGTCCCGCGTTCAGGGCCGACCCGCCGGGCCGGGCGACGCCGTGTGAACCGTTGACCTCTCCGATCGGAAAGAGGTGCGGAATGTTGAGCGACTCCCACCAGATCGTGCCGGCCAGGCCGCCATTCTGATGTTGCGCACAGAGAGCGATTTCCAACGGCTCTCGATCCAGCGCAATGCCGTGTTCACGGTAGAGGGCGATGGCCGCCGGGTTCATATGGGCCAGTCGGGCGAGAGGGGTCTCCTGGAAGGCGCCCGAGCGTTCGAGATAACCGCGGGCTTCGGGGCTCAACGCGTCGAGGGAGAAGCCTGTCGGGTTTCGCCGGAAATCGAGAAAGACGCGGCGGCCGCGAAGCACGGTCTCGATGTAGACCAAAATATCAATGACGGAGGAGCCGCCATTCAGCTTGCGCGAGTCGAACGGCCACTGGTAACCCTTCAGAAAGACGAGGCTGTGCATCTCCGAGGGATTGGAGAAGGCCTCGAGGAGAAACTCCTTTTCGTCGCTGTGCCCGTCGGGGGCTGTGCTGATGAACCGGGGGATCACCTGCATATAGGTTCCGGAGACATTCCAACGGAAGCGGATCGAGGCCAGACCGAACTGGGATTCGGGAAGGTTCTGGGCGAGCGCCCCTGCCAGCAGGGCTGTGCCGATCGCGCCGGTGTGGCACTCGGGATAGACGCTGGCCTTGTAGAGGCCGCCCGGACCGCCGACGGCGTAGATGACATTGTCGGCGGCGAAGGCTTCGAAACGGCCGGAGGCGGTGACTGCTATGGCGCCCGCGGCTCGGAACCCATCCCTGTCCGGGACGTTCACGAGGGCCACAACCCGTCGCTGTTCCAGGACGGGGATTCGCAGGGCGTGGACCTCTCGGATCAGGGCGCGGCACATTTCTCGTGAGGTATAGGGGCCGATCGAGGTGGCCCGCTGGCGGGGGTCGTGGTCGGTTTTGTAGCCGACATACTGTCCATACCGGTCGTGCGGGAAGGGAACGCCCAGATTGACCAGGTTCAAGAAGCAGCGGGCAGAACAGGCTGCTTCGACAAGGGCGAGGTCCCCGTGCATGCTGCCGGCCTGAACATAGGACTCCGCCATCAAGGCGGGCGCGTCGGGCTCCGTGCCGTAGAGGCCGAGCTTGTAATAGGTCTGTTTGTCACTGCCGGTGTTGATCGAGGTGCCCTGGTCGAGCCCTTCGGTGACGATGAGGATGTCGGACACGCCGTGCCGATGGAGTTGAACGGCGGCATTAAGGCCGGCGGCTCCGGAGCCGACGACGAGGGTATGAACCCGGCGAAGCGGGAGACGCGTGGTGCCAACGGTGACAGAAGCGCGGGGAGAGACGGGCATGGGGAATACCTCCTGATCAGAGTCGGGCGACGTGGAAACCGCCGTCCACAAAAAGGACTTGGCCGGTGGAGTAGGCGAGGTCGCCGCGGGCCAGCGCGGCGGCCGCGCGCCCGACATCGTCGGGCAGGCCCCATCGGGCCTGAACGAGAAGGCCTTCGGCGATGAGCTTGTCGTATTTCTGGGCGACGGGGGCCGTCATATCCGTTTTGATGATTCCGGGACGGATCTCGTAGACCGGGATGTTGAATTCTCCCAGTCGGGCAGCCCAGAGACGTGTGGCCATGGAGACGCCGGCTTTGGAGATGCAATAGTCGCCGCGGCTGGGGGAGGCGACTTCGGCGGAAATCGAGGAGATGTTGATGATGGTGGCCCAAAAGGCGGGATCCGCCTTTTTCTGTTCGATCATCCAACGGGCGGCGAGCTGCGTCAGGAAATAGGGTCCCTGAAGATTGATGCGGATCAGCCGCTCGAAACTCTCTTCCGTGGCCTCCAGGATGTCAGCCCGGACTTTCGGCGCCACGCCGGCGTTGTTGACCAGAACGTTGAGGCGGCCGAACCGTTCCTTAATGGTGGCGATGAGGCGCTGGCGATCGTCGGCGTTCGAGACGTCGCACCGGACATAGAGGGTCTCCGCCCCCAGGCCGCGCAACGATTGTAGGGCTTCGGTGGCCGCCGACTCGTCCTGGATATCGGCGATGGCGAGGGAAAAGCCGTCCGCGGCCAGGGCGCGGGCGATACCGAGGCCAATCCCTCGGGCGGCTCCAGTAACACAGGCGATTTTAGGGGTGGGCATAGCACTCTCCTTGGACTCTCAGGCCATCCGACAGGCCATTTTTTCCGTCACCTGCCAGCGCAGCGGTTCGCCAGCCAGGTAACGATCCAGTTCCTCGATCATAAAACGGGCCATGTCATCGAGCCGGCGATATGAGGGGTGAGGACGACATTGGGCAGGGAGTAGAGGGGAGATCCGGGGCGGGGGGGTTCGGGATACGTCACATCCAACACCGCAAAGATATCGGGCCGTTGTTGGAGAACTTCGATCATTTCTGCCTCGTCAACGATCGCGCCCCGGGCCGTATTGATGAAGGTCGCGCCTGGCTGCATGGCGCGAAAATGGGCGCTCCGGATCATTCGTTCGGTCTCCTTCAGCCAGGGCGTATGGAGCGAAACGACGTCGCTTTCCCGGAAAAGGTCGTCCAACGGGCGGAGAGTCACGCCGAGACGGCGGGCGTCGTCCTCCCCGACAAACGGGTCATAGGCCAGCACGCGAAGATCGAACGTTTTGAGCCGTTCGGCCACCTGCCGGCCGATCATACCGAGCGAGACCAGTCCTACCGTGCTGTCGTAGGCGCCGGGAACCGGTTCCCGGGGCGGATAGGCGCCCAGACGTTTGACCGCGAAGACGTATTTCCACCCGTGCTTCAGGGAAAAGAGGATCTGAGAAAGGGTAAACTCGGTGACCGGAATGGCATTGGCCGCCCAGGCGGAACAGATGGGGATACGGCGAGCCCAGAACTCGGGGGTCACCAGCCCCCGAATGGAGCCGGCGGCATACAGCACCAGCTGGAGTCGCGGACTGGCTTGGAGGAAGGCTTCATCGAGTTTGGGGCCGCCCCAGCTGGAGAGGAGAATGTCCATTTGAGCGAGCAGGTCAGGGCGAGAACGCGCCTCGGCAGGCCCCATGGGCGGGGCCAGGAGCCGAAGACGGCTGGCGAGGTCCGCCTGCTCTGAAGGACCAAAAACGGTGTTGAAGTTGTCCGGGTTGAGGATGGTCAGCGCGTTCAGCATCGGGCGGCTCCTTGGACTTGGATGACGGCAGCGATGGCCTCCGCGGCACGCACGCCGTCCGCGACGGCGCGGACGGCCGTGGCGCCGCCGTTGACGAGATCGCCTCCGGCATAGACCCTCGGAAGGGATGTGGCGCCGGTACGGAAGTCTACGGCAAGGGTTCCGTCGGGGGAGAACGTCAGGTCGGTCAGCGCGTGCCGAAGCGGCGCGGGGAGGATCTGCCCGATGGCCTCGATGGCAAGTCCTGCGGGAAGGAGATGTTCAGTCTCAGGCCGGGGGATAGGCGATCGCCGTCCCGAGGCATCCGGGGGGCCGAGATCGGTGTGTTGGATTCGGATGCCGGAGAGGCGGTTTCGAGCGTCGGTGACATATCCGACCGGTTGCGTCAGGATGAGAAAATGGACGCCGAGGGCGAGCGCATGATCTCGTTCGAGGGGCCAGGCCGGAAGCTCTTGGAACGAGCGGCGGTAGATCAGGAACACGTCGCGGGCCCCGTGGCGGCGGGCCTCGCAGGCGGCATCCATCGCCGTGTTGCCTCCGCCGAGAACAGCCACACGTTCCGGAAGGGGAAGGGGCCATGAGCCCTCTTTGAGGCGGGTCAGAAAGGTCAAGGCATCGATTACACCCTCGTGGCCCGGATTGAGGGGAGCCGCGGCCGGCAGTCCGAGGGCCAAAAAGACGGCGTCGAACTGTTCGCGGAGCGCCCGGAGCGACAGTGAGTGGCCCAATTCGAAACCGCCGTGGAACACCACTCGTCCACACGCCTGGGCGGGCGCAAGAATCGCCTGCCACTCCGGGTGACCGGCGGAAAGGCGTTCCGAGGGGATGACGCGATCGGGAATCCCGCCGGCGGCCTGGTGGCGGTCGAAGATTTCGACCGCCGCTCCCCGCTCGACCAGGCGTATGGCACAGGCCAGACCAGCGGGACCGGCGCCGACGATAGCCACGCGACCGATCGGCGGGCTGGACGGAACGCGTACGCCGGTCCACCCTTCCCGGCGGGCGATTCGGCAGACGGCCTCCTGAATTTGCCGGATGGGGATCGGATGTTGAGAGAAGATGGATTCCACGCACCGGCCTTCGCATTGGACATCGGAGGGACAGACGCAGGCGCAGATTTCCGGCAAGGGGTTCTGGTGGCGGAGGATTTCATAGGCGTCTTGGAATCGGTCTTCGCGAAAGGCCTTGATGAACGCGGGGATCTCCACCGCGGCGGGACATCCGGCCTGGCACGTCGGAAATTCGCACTCCCGACAGCGCTTCGCTTCCTCCTTCAGCGTGTCGAGCGCGCGTTGTCTGGCCTTCCGGTATTCGGGGCCATAGATGGCGCTGTCCCGTACGACGCATCCGGTCTGGCCTCCGTCCCGCATGATCTGTGTGCAGGCCGAACAGGTGATGCAGCAACGATGGGGATCCATGCCCCCTTTCTCGAGAATGTCCACCACGGAATCCGGGTAGGCGAAGGCGCCCCGGCCTTGGCCGACCAGGGCCGCGCCTTTTTCCTGGATGAGACCAGAAGCCACGAACGGCATCAAATGGCGGAGCCAGGAATGGCCGGAGGCGATCACCGGCGTCTGCGGGATGGCCTTCTGAATGGTCCGGGTGATGGACGTGAAGCGGGCGATCGCCTCCAGGGGGTGTTCGTCGGGGATGGGCATTCCCTTGATGGGAAAGTCGAAGGGACGGCCGACCTGCGGGTTGTAATAGGGGTTGCCGATCGAGATGTTGAGGAGGGGGGCGCCAAGCGCGGCAATGGCCTGCGCCAGAGTCTGGGGTTCCGTCAGGTCGGGGACGCGGAAGTCATCGCGGGAGACGCCGAACCCAAAGGGGTAGGGGATGGCGTCGTAGGCATTCATGCGGGTTGTGATAAGAAGGGAGGGGAAAGCGTCGTGAATGCGGGCCAGCGTTTCGCGCAGAAATCGGGTCCGATTGTCGAAAGAACCGCCGTAGCGGCCGTCGCGGGTGTGCGAGGCCAGAAGTTCGGAGACGAGATAGCGGTGGCAGCTTTTAACATCCACGCCATCGAAACCCGCCTCCATCGCCAGACGGGCCGCCTCGACAAACGTGTCCTGGAGTCGGTCCAGCTCTTCGTCGGAGATCAGAGGATAATCGGGCGGAAGACGGTGCTGCGGATCGAGCAGAGGGCTGTGGTGGGCGATGATAGGGGCCGGAACGCCGTCGGGTTTGCTGTAGCGTCCCGAATGGGTGAGCTGGAGGATGAGAAGGGGGGCGCGGCCGAACCGTTCTCGGGCGATGCGGCGAGTCTCTTCGGTGAGACGCCGGAAGGCCGCGACATTCCCGTCGTGGATCCAGAGCTGGCGAGGATTCGATCGGGCAGCCTGAAGGACCGCGGTGGCTTCGAACCAGATCAGGCCGGAACCGCCGGCGGCATAGCGTCCGTACCGGCGGAAGGTCAGTGGGCCGGGACTGCCGTCGGGGGTCGAATCGAAGCCCTCCATCGGCTGGACCGCAAAGCGGTTGGGAAGGATCGCTCCATTTCGAAGCGGAAGCGGGGCGGCGAGAATGGAGAGATCCTCGGATAGGGGGAGGGAAACTCCGAGACGCTGGAGTTCCCGGGTCAGATCCGGTAGGGTCTTGAGATGAAAGCGTTCGTGTGGGGCCATGGATGAATTTCCGAAAGAAGGGATAGGATACCATGCCTGGCGGGTCATCAAAAGCAAAAGTGAAGGATCGGGATTCCACCACATGCGGGTGCGCAGTGAGTCCGGCCGCTGCCGGCGGCTCATCCCCACCCGGGTCAGCGATCACGGGGGCTGTCCCGGAACAGAATTACCGCTGCCCTAAGGCGTTGCGGAGCTGAGGGACAAGCGTGCGAGGAGCGCAGGATCCGTCCGACCGGCGGCATTGACATTTTCCAGGGGATCGAGCGTATGGTCATACAGCTCGAGCGCCAAAATTCTTCGGCTCTCACGCTCTTGCCACTCCACATAGCGATAGCGGTCAGTTCGCATGGCATAGCCCATGACGTCATGTCGTCGCGGATACTGGCTGAAGGCTGCCTCTTTCCAAGGAAGCGCCGGACGGTCCAGGAGTAGCACAAAGCTCCGCCCCTCGCAATGGAGGGGGATCTCGAGGCCACACCCGTCACACAGCGCCGGGTAGATATCAATGAACTCGACGAGCGCATCGGTGGCTTTTCCCACCGCGCTCATGCCGGGGATTCTCGCCAGCAGAGGGGCTCGTGTGTCGATCTCGAAATTGGTGTGTTTGCACCAGCTGTTATGGTCCCCGAGTTTCCATCCGTGATAGCCCCAAAGGACAATGACGGTCGAGTCCCAGAGCCTCAGCCGTTTCAGTTCGGTGAGCACCCGGCCCAGTTGCGCATCCATGTAGCTGACGCAGGCCGCGTACCCGTGGATAAGACGCCGCGCCAGGTCGGTCGGGATATCGCCATGTTTGGGGATGCCGAAATAGGCGCGAAGTTCGCTGTAGTCTGTCAGCGAGAATTGGGTAACGCCTGCCGGTGCAAACGGGTTCGCGGGCAGGGGAAGATCGTCTGGCTTACTGAGGTCCCAATACCGTTTGGGCGCATTGAAAGGGAGGTGGGGTTTGTGAAAACCCAGCGCCAGGAAGAAGGGATGTCCGCTGTCCCGGAGACGATGCAATTCGGCGATGGCGGCCAGTGCGTCCTTCCCGTCCTGGTAGACCTCGTCCGGAACGTTGGCGGCTTCGAAGGCGGGCCCAAGACCTCGTTTGCGGCTTCCCGCGGCCGCCTATTCGATGTCGGTGCGGGCGATGATTTCCAACGCTTCGTCGGTCAGGTAACCTCGACCTTTCCAGTCGCCCACCGATTGAAAGGGCTCTTTGCTCCATCCCTGAAGATCATCCTTCGGATGGTGATAGACTTTGCCAATGGAGATCGAATCATAGCCATGGGTTTTGAAGTGCTCGGGCAGAGACCGAACGCCGGGCATGGCCGTGCGTAGAGGTGTCTCGAGATCATAGATGGTTGTCGTATCCGGGCGGCAACCGGACAAGACGCTGCATCGGGAGGGGGCGCAGACGGCCTGCTGACAATAGGCCCGATCGAAGCGGAGGGAAACGTCAGCCAAGGCGTCAATGGCCGGCGAATGCACCCAGGTCTTTCCGTAGCACCTCAGTTCGGGCCGCAGGTCGTCCACCACGATAAACAGAACGTTCATGGTATTCATTGAATCGTTTTCTTTTCCTCCGTTATCAACTCCTGTGCACAGGTCCCGACCAGGCGTTTGGTCCTATGCCGCTTCTGATGGAATGTCAAGCTACGTGTGACGTGCCCTGAAACGCGGGCGAGAGAACTCAGGGCGGTCGCCGGAAATGGCATGCGGCCAATTGTAAAAATAAAGACCTGACCTCAGAGAAGCGAAGGGGTCGGGAGGGGTGGGGGGCTCCCCAAAACGGCGTGATCCGGTGAGCGGCCGGTTGACGAAAACGGACGACCTGCCTTCGCGCAAGCGCTACGGCATGGGCAGCGAGCACAAAACTTCCCCCTGATCTGGATCTATTGAACGCGTAGGGGGTGAGGATTCGGCGGAAAGAGGTCCTCCAAGGGGGCGAGCCATTGCCGGTCCGATTCCCGCCGGTAGTGAAAACAGAGAAGAGCGAGCTGATTCCGGTCGGGGTCGTGATGGTAGCGGATGTCGTAGCGGAAGCAACCGCGCCAGACTTCCGAGTAGTGGTAACGGCCGAAAAATGGACGGCGGCGGACACGGATGCGGCCCTGGTCGGCTTCAAAGATAGGGCCGGGGAGCCGCCGATCCGCGGCCAGGGCGGCCAGCGCCCAGCCCAGTGGGGTCTGGAAGCGTTTCAGGACGATATCGGCGAGAGAGGCGAACGTGAGGCAGAGACGTCGGCGGGCGCGGCCAAAGGTCATCCGCCGGAGCCCGGCGTGAAAGGAGGCTTCCTCGAGTTCGAAAAAAGGGGGCGAGACAAAGGTCACATCGTAGCAGCTCCAGAGACGCGGCTGATCGAGCGGAGTATAGGAGAAGCTGGCGATGAAGCGACGGACGCGGCTCTTCATTTCGCCGAGCGATCCGTGCCTCTGATGGAGTTCGAAGACGCCAAACAGCTCCCGTCGGGGCGTAAGATAAAAAGCGACCCCCATGGTGGGTCCCTCGGACATCTCGTAGACGGCGGAGGACCATCCGGGAGGCAGGTCGGTCAGGGATTCGGATCGGCGCGCGGTTTTTCGGAGCGTGCGGGCGCTCGCTTCGAAACGGCGCACGATCTCGCTGAGGTCAGGTCCGGACGCGGCGGGCCGGGTCCACTCGCCGATGAACCGGACGGCGTCGTCGTCTTCGAGCCGGAGCCGGACGACGTGCTGTCGCTTTTCGTGAGCGGCGAGTTCCCAATCCGACGGGGCGTCGAACGCGACCCCCTCCCAGGCAAAGCGGCGCTCAGCGGACGCGGTCACGCGAGGGTTTTACCGTCAATGGTCCCAATCTCGATCTTGATTTCGCCCTTCCGGGCGGAACGCTCGAGTTGGCCATCCTTGATCCAAAAGACGACGTCGGAGGCCGAGAGCATCTTCATGTCGTGGGTGGCGGTGATGATGGTGATGCCCAGGGTCGCCTTCATTTCGCCGATGAGGTTGATGATCTCCTCGCCGGTGTGGAGATCGAGGTTGCCAGTGGGTTCGTCCGCCAGGATGATGGAGGGCTTGTTGACAAGAGCGCGGGCGATCGCGATGCGCTGCTGCTGGCCCCCGGACACCTGGGAAGGGAGGTGATGGAGGCGGTGACCGAGGCCGACCCGCTCGAGGGTTTCGGCCGCATCGCGTCGGGCCTGGGCAGGAGGAACGCCCGCAAAGATCCGGGCGATGGCCACATTTTCGAGCGCCGTCATGGTGGGAATGAGGTTGAAAGACTGGAAGACGAAACCGATCCGGTGACATCGAACCCAAGCGAGCTGGGAGGGGGAGAGTTCAGAGATGCGGTAGCCGTCAATGAGGACGGAGCCGGAGGTGGGCGTATCCAGTCCACCGATCATATTAAACAGGGTGGACTTGCCGGATCCAGACGGCCCCATGATCGAGACGTACTCGCCCCGGACGATGTTCAGCGTGACGTCCCGGAGGGCATGGACCTCCTCCTCGCCCCGGCGGTAGATCTTGCTGACACTGCGGACCTGGACGATGAAGTCGTTCGCTTTCATTCTTCCACCCTCATGGCTTCGACGGGCTCTTTTCGGGCGGCCCAGTAGGCGGGCGCGATCGAGGCGACGATAGAGAGGACGATACCGATGGCGGCGGCGATGAGGAGCGAGCCGAGGGTCTCGGGCCACGGGAAGTGGGCGACGGGGTATCGGCCGTAATGGAGGGTGGCGACGAGAATGGCCACCACCAGGCCGATGATCATACCGAGGAGGGTACCCAGGAAGCCCTGGAGGGAGGACTCGATGAAATAGGATTTCACGATGAAGGAGTCCAGGGCGCCCAGACATTTCAGGGTTCCGATTTCGCGGATGCGTTCGGTGACGGCCATCAGCATGGCGTTGATGATGCCGACGAGGCAGGTGATGAGGGAGAGGACGATCAGCAGGATGGTCATGCGGTCCACGCGGGAGGCGCTGAAGATATCCACGCCGGCCTTCTGGAGGCGGAGGTTCAGATCGTCGAGGTTGAGCGAGACCAGGCGATGGGTGATATCGTCGGTGACCATCATATAGGTCAAAAGGGCGATGGCGAGAACGACGCCCAACATGGTGATCAGGGAGCGGAAGATTCGGCGGCGGAGTCCCGCCCATGAGACCTGGAAGGCGACGCTCCACGGAATCGCATATTGGTTGGGAATGGTATCCCGCGTCGAGGAAGGGGTTGGTCGGTCGTCCACGGGGGTCTCCTCAGTTGCGGTTGAGATCGATCGGGATGGAGGTGTCGAGGGCGAGGGAGAAGATCATGGCCAGAGCGACCATGATCACCTCGCCCGCGATGAGTCCGATAAAGAGGCCTCGGGCCCGGGCGTAGGTGGTCTTGCCACCGTAGCGCGTGACAAGGGATTTGGCTAGCCATCCGAGGAGGATGGAGAACCAGTAGTAGCGCATGATCGGGTTGACGAGCATGATGAGGCCGATCGGGTGGGGAAGCCAAAAGAGGCTTTGGCGGAGGTAGAGAAGGAGGGCCATGGCGGCCGCCCCGGCGATGACCCATCCGGCCTCGGCTTGCGTGGGGAGGGGGGGGGTCTTGGCCATGGAGGCGATCTTGTCGTAGAGCCCTTTCGGGAAGTGCGTATAGAACCAGCCGGACATGTTATCGGCGCCTTTGGAGTAGGCGAGCATGAGCGCGGTGGCGATGGAGATTCCCATGGCGAGGAGGATCGCCAGGATCATGAGACCGTGAAAGCGGAGACGGGAGAGCCGGAGATCATCCCGGAGCTTCAGGCTGTTCGCCATGGCGGGGGCGATGAATGTTTTGATATCGAGGAAGAGAACGGCGTAATAGACCATGAGAGGCGCCAGAAGGGAAGGCGACGTGGCCGGCCGGTTCATGCCGAGAAACGTTCGAATGAAGTGGAAGGGGCTTGTCCAGGCCTGAAATCCGAGCAACCCGCCCTCGGTCACGGCCCGGACGAGGCCGATCGTGATGACCAGGATGACGAAGAGCGAGAAGAGCGCGAGCCAGAAACTGGTGCCCATGCTGAGCCAGAGGAGAAGGACAATCCCGACGAAGGAGGCCAGGAAGATGGCCGAGGCGAGGCGGAGTTCCTGGCGTTCGTCGGCGTCGAGGCCGACCGTCGCGGCGGGGCGAATAGCACAAAAGAGGTAGCGGCGGCACTTCCAGAGGACGACCGACGCGAAGACCATCAGGGCGCCGGCGCCTTCGGCCGTTCGAAAGCTGAAGGTGTACCACCATTCTTCCGGGAACGACTGCTCGTTGACTCCATAGCCGAGGCCGACGAGGATCATCAGCTGGACCATATAGAGCACCGAGAAAAACCAGAGGGAAAAGGAGACCTTGGCGGGAATGAGAAAGGTCAGTCCGATCATGGTGAAGAAAATGGCCGATTTGGCGCTGGGCAAGAGGGCCTGAAAGGGGGTATTGGTGATGTAATCCTTCCAGGAGTTCGTGAGGTCGAAGGGGGTGAGGTTTTGAACCCATCCGGTTTTGCAGAGGATGTTCCATCCCAGCACGAGCGCCGGAACCGCGAAGCCGACCCAGAAGAGGCCATTTCGGAAGATTTCGGGAATCCAGCCTGGCGTCGAATCCTGGGCGCCGGCCAGCAGTTCGGGGAGTTCGTTGAGCGGGTAGATGAGTTTCTCATTGTAGGCCCACTGCCGGAAAATGAGGACATTGAAGGCCAGCAGCATGGCATAGGTCACGAGGACCAAGACGATCCATCGCAGAAGGGGGAACAGCCAGTCGGTCCAAGGGACATCCCCCAAGAGGTAGCGGGTGAGGGTGGCATCAATGCCGGGGAAGACGTGGCGGAGGGTTTGCAGATCCGCAAAAAGTTCCGACGGCGCCTGGTCAGGCAGCCGCCGCTCCACCTCTTCGAGGGAACGAAGGAGCGATTGGATGGTCCGGGCGATATCCAGGTTTCGGAGGGACTGTTCCCGGATGACCGCACGCTTTTCGGCGGCTTTTCGGAGGGCGTCGAGACGCCTCCCAAAAACGGGGACCTGTCGGTCCAACCGGCGGATCTCCTCCCCCACCGCGCCCCGTCGCTCTTCGCTGAGACGGCTGAGCTCGGCTTCGAGGTGCGCGCGTTCCCGGGCCAGGGTATCGAGTTCGCTGTCCAGTTCGAGGCGACGGCGTTCGAAGGGCGTTTCGTCGGCGACCGGGGTGAGCGCAAGGCGGGCTCGGGCGAGGGCGGTGGAGACGGCGTTCTGCCGGTCGGCGTCGAGCCGGGTACGGTCCTGGCTGGCGCGCAGGAGGTCCATGGCCTGTCGGATTTCAGCGAGGGCGCGGCGGCCTGCCAGAAGGCGGCGGAGCCGCGCGGTGTAGCCTACAAAATCATCAATGCCGGGGATGGGAAGGAAACCGGGGAATGCCCGAAGATGGGGGGGGAGGCCTCGGCGGAAGAGGTCCACTTTTTCGAATGCGGTTTTTTCCAACGCGGCCAATTCGGCGCGTCGCGTATCGGCTTCGGCACGTTTCGCCGCCAGGCGTTCGGCGAGAAGGGGCAGGGCGGCCTCGGGCGATTCGGGCATGGTGGCGGGTCGGGAGAGACTGAACCAGTTATTCCGGGCGCGCCGAAGGGTTTCCGTGGCTTGGTTCAGATCCGTCCGCAGGGCGGCCAGTTCCAGGTCGCGGGCCGCTGTGGTGGGGGTGGCTTCGAGGGCGGCGAGTTGCGCCTGGCGGTGTTCGACGGCCGTGCGCGCTTGGAGGACCTGAACCGCCGCGTCGTGGAGGACCTGGAGTTGGTCAGCCTCGGCCCGCACCGCCTGATAAGCGGCGGCGGCCTTCTGGATTCCGGGAATGGCGACAAAATAGGCGTCGTTGAGGAAGGGTTCGACATAGCGGTTCCATTCGGTCTGGTCGTTGTTCCAATGCCGGTTGAAGAGGCTTCCCATCACCGGCAGGAGTTGATCGGTGAGGCCGAAGGTCGAGATGCCGGCGGAGACGAGACCCATGGTGAAGATGACCAGGGTTTCGGCCACGGTGAAGGGGCGGATGATCCGGATGAGGCGGGCGATCGGATTGAGAATGAGAACCGTGAGGAGAAGGAGCACATAGGGCAGGACGGGAATCTGGACGGAGCTGATGTAGATGGCGTGCCGGTTCCCAAAATAGACGGTGAGGATGGCGAAGAGAAGAGTGAAGAGCGAGCCGAGCAGGAGAGCGCGGCGCGTGATTTGGTGAGGATGATCGTTCATGGAATGTCCCGGGGTTGGCATGGGGCTAGTAGAGGAGGGGGGCGATCATTTTGGTCAGGATCGTGATGGCGATCGAGACCATGGCCATGAGCCCCATCCCGCACGAAAAGCCGGCCATCAGCACGGTGGCGTATTTGAGCCAGACGTCGCCAATGCGGCGCCGGATGTAGAACCGGCCTACAAGGGCGCCGCACATTTGGAGAATCAGGGCGCCGGGGTAGGACTCCCCCAGGCCGCGAACCATACCGAAAATCAGGAGGGTGGGAAGATGGAAGAGGGAGAGAAACGCGTAGGCCAGGAGGCCGGAGCCGGTGCCGGTGAAGAACCAGCGCCATTTCCAGGCTTCCATGAAGAGCGAACCTCCTTCCATGGTCGCGCTGTAGGTCAACGAGGCGTTTTTGGCCTGGAGATCCCACATGACCTGGGCGAAGGGATAGGCCTCCGACGGGACGGGGGCCATCTGCCAGAGAACCTGCGAGAAGATGAGGGAGGCGATGATGATGATGGGGATGACGACGAGCTGGGTTTTGATCTGGCTGATGATTTTGGTGCCGCAGAGCTCCATGACGCGGAATTCTTTGGCGGCGAATCCGTAGTTGGGGATGGGGGCCGGCGCAAACCAGATCCGGACGCCCCGGTAACCGGAGAGGATATAGGTGGCTTCGCGAATGAGGGGGATCGTGACGGATTGGCCGCAGAGCCCTTCGAGCTTGGCTGATGCGTAGGAGATCAGGGGGGTATAGACGACGGCGTAAAAGACGAAGAACGGCCAGGGGAAGCCGGGGACAAGAACCGTGGAGAGAATAATCCAGAAGGCGCTCGTGAAGAGATAGATCCCGAGAGCGATGAAGATCGAAAAGTCGCCTCGTTTGACATTGTTGGTGACCAGCCGTCGCCAGGCCGACATTTCCGGTTCGGCGGAAACGGGAGTCGCCGCGGGCATGCCTTTCTCCCGGCGTTTGCGGATCAGGGTCTCGAAAATCTTCCAGAAGCTGATGAGCGTGACGGCGATAGTCAGGCCGACGGAGAACGAGAGGTAGAAATCTACGGAGTTGCTGAAGACCGTGTCAATGAACTGCATCTGAGGGGTCCAGTTGGTCAGGATCCCGCGCGCATAGAGAAAGGGGTTGAGAAACATCGTGAAGATCACGCCCAAGATGCCCCCGATTACCGCCCAGAATGGCATCACCGTACCGAGCAGGAACGCGCCGAGGTCGAAGGTCAGGTTGATGGGGGTGGCGGGAAAGAGTCGGCTGAACTGTTCCGTGAAGTCCACCCATGGGATGGGAATGAGGCGGATGGGTTTGGCGAGGAAGGCGCCGGTGACGGCGGGAATGCCGATGTAAAAGAAGCCGAAGGCGAGGCCCAGCATGCCGCCGATCGAGAACCAGCGCCACCGCCAGGGCTGTCGGTTCTCCTTGGATTCGGTGAGGGCCGTAATGCCGGAGGCGTCCACGGGGGCGAAGGGGAATGGGAGTTTCTCGACGTCGTTGGTGATGCGGTAGAGCACGTAACCGAGGCCGTAATGGTCCACTTTGTGAATGATGACGGCCAGCGAGGTGAGCAGAATGGGCGGAAGCCAGGCCCGAGTGAAGAAGGTTCGGCCGGCGGCTTCGATCTGTTCGGCGGTGGGGGCGAACCATGGGGGGATCTCCTGGGCGATTCCCATAGCGCGGGCATATTCGGACTGAACGTAATATTGGTTCCAGAGCAGGCCCTGGAAGGGGGAGGCCAGGGTGAGACCGGCCATATAGTAGAGGACGTAGACCTCCTGCATCCGGAGTTCCTTGAGGGACCGGCGGGCGATCTCCGCGAAGATGATGATGGTGACCCAACGCGCGGCCGCGCCGATGTGTGCGCCGGTGCCCGCAAAGAGCGCCAGGTACATCGAAGCGGGCATCATGACGAAGCCGAGGAAGAGGGCTCCCAGGGCCGTTTTCCACGTAAAGCCGTCCTCGTAGGTCTCGGGCGGCAGCATGAGGTTTCGGTAACGCTCGAGTTCTCTATCTTCGGCTCGCGACATAGCGGGGGGTCCTCGCTCCGGGCTCAGGCGAATGAGGCGACACCTTGTTGGATGTATAGGGCATGCTGCGCGGCGTCGAGATTCCGCCACTGCATCATGTGTTTCCGAAGTTTTTCCAAGAACGGCTTGTTTGTGGTGATCCAGTTGGTGTCCTGGCCGCTGAGGCGTTCGGTCTTCATGGCGACGCGGTAGGCCTGAACGACGGGATCATAGGCGGCCTCGAACCGCGTGCGCTGGGTGACGCCGAGATCGAAGGGCGCCAGGGCGATGTCATAATCCAGCCGGAAGACCGGACGCCCCTCGGCGTCCGTGGTTTTCTCCTTATGATTCAGTCGGGCGATGAGATCGCCCATCGAGGCTTCTGTGAATTGAGCCAGGAACTCTTCGAGGTAGCGCATGATGCCCGGCAGAAGCGCTTCTTGGTAGATAAAGGGGAACACGACCTCCATCCGCTGGCCGTCGGTGGGCGGCATAGACCACGTCCGCTTGCCCGACGGAACGGCTGCCTTGGTGGCTACGATCGCGGGGTAGAGGGTGGAGAGCAGAGTGACGGCGATGGTGAAGACGATGACGTAGGCAACGGCCAGGGAGGAGAAGTTGAGGTTGATGTCGGAAACCAGGCCGAACCGGTTCAGGGCTAGGCTCAGGAACTGGCCGATCAGGTAGCCGCCGACGGATCCGATAACGCCGTACACGAACGATTCCGCGAGGAAGAAAAGGCCGATGTGGGTGGGGTTGAGACCCACCGCGTTGTAAATCGCGATCTCCCGTTTCCGCTCGAAGACGGACCCGAGCATGGTATTCAGGATGATCGTGCTGGCGATCAGAAGTGGAATGATAAGCATCGCCAGACCGCCGATGGAGGTGCGGTAATTCGAGCCGATATAGAAAATCCCCGGCTTGTTTTCACGCCCCTTGCCGGGTTCGCCGATGACGAAGGGACGCCGGCTGCCCATGAAGAACTTGGCAGAGGTCGCCGTCAGCAGTTCATCGGCCGCCGGCCAGATCGCGGATTCGTCATGCAATCGGATAGAGAGGCTGTACGGCAGAGCGCCCAACCGGCGGGCGGTCTGAGCCGGCATGAGGAGGAGGGCGGAGGTTTCGGCATAAAAAACGCCCGACTCGTCCATCTCTTCCTCCGAAAGGCCGCGCCCGGTTTCGCTTCCGTCGGTGCCCATTCCCGTCACCTGCCGTATCAGATCCTTGATGGGAATCAGGGGGCGTTCATTCAAGTCCGTGATCGTTCGGAACCGTTCTTCATCCAGGATGCCGACCACCCGGAAGGGACGGCCGAGGATGATCAGCTGGGAGGTCCCGACCGCCTCCGGGGTTACCCCCAGAACGCGGGCCAGGCTGGCCGGCAGAATGACCTCGTCGGCGTTGTCCCGTTCGAAGAACCGTCCGGCCACGAGGGGCATGGGTTGTAGAAATCCGTCTTCGGCCGGCATGAGCCCGAGAATGGCCTCGATTTGGGCCGCGCGACCGCTTTCGGTTTCGATACGCAGGGGGACGGCCACGCCGCCGACTTTTTCCGGAAGCCACCAGTAGCGTTCGATGATGTCGGCTCGATCGGCGAACATCGCGCGGATGGCATAGGTGGTGCCGTCATCCATCCGGGCATTACCCGGCCAGTGGAAGAGGATGCCGGTGTAGGGGGCTTCGGGACCCCGGGCGACGAGGGTGGGGGCCAAACGGCGGGAGATGCTGGTAAACGAGAGCATCGTGAAGGTCACGAGAACGATCGTGGCGGTGGTCAGGGCGGTCCGGATGCGGCGTTTTTTCATGTTGTTGACGCCGATCAGCATGGCCTGCTGACTGACCGTGGAATAGCCGACCTCGGCATATTCGGAGGCGGAGAGAGTCCGCACCAGCATCTGCATTTCGGCTTCGAACCGGCTGTGGAGAATCATGATGACGAACAGGCCGAGCGCGAGCATCAGGAAGCCCAGGAAGATCGCTTCCGGGTATTGGGCGATTTGAAAGGCGGGATGAATCAGCCGGAACAGCAGGAACGTGCCCACGAACAAGGCGGCGAAGAGCCCCATTTCCGCCTCGATCCGCGACACGGTGAAGAGCATTTTTTCCAGGAAAAAGCAGAAGGGGAGAAGCAGGGCCATGTAGAAGAGGACGGCTTTCAGCATGTCGTTCGTCGTTGAGGCCGTCTGTTGATAGGATTTTACCACGGCGCCCAGTGCGCTGGCCAGTTCGCGGAGGGCGGTCACTGGCTGCCGTCGCTGGATCGCCTCTTCCATCCGGGCCGCCGACTCCCGGGCCCGGTGGAGGAAATCCTGAGCCAGTTCGTCCGTGACCCCTTTCATACCGCTCAAACGGTGCGCATTGAGGACGATCATGTCGCGAACGGCATCGCGGAAGAAGTCCGAGTTCATTTCGCCCTGCCGGTAGCCGATGCCGGTGGGCTCCTCCGGCGTGGCGTTGATGGCGAGCCGTTTCTTGGCGGTAATGACCTTGATCCGTTCCTCGGGATGCAAGTAGAAGGCGCCGGGACCGGTCAGGTCAGGGGGGACCACCTTGCCGGCCGAATAGACCGACGCGATTCCCATCATGCCGAACCGTCTTGGGGAGGCGTTTTTGGCGCCCGAAAGCAGGAGGTAAGGGGTTCCGCTGACGTCGATCGCGCCGGCGCTGATGAGCGAGGTATCCTGGAAGGAATAGAGCGGAAACTCCACGCAGGGGATCAGGGCGAATCGGCGCGTGGGGGTTCCGCGGGAGACCTGCGACGGAACTTTGGAATGGCTTTCGCCGGCGTCAATCACATGATCGACTGCCGTCCAGTCGGGGGTCATCCGGTAGGCGGCGCTAGCCACCGGGAACTTTTCTCTCAAGCCGTAAAAGAGAGCGGAGGCGCGCTCGTCAGTCATGGCGGAGTAGATGTTGGGGATTTCGCCACTCAGTTTCCTGGGCTCCGCCGCGTAGAGGGCGATTAGGGTGTCGGGGACTGGAATCTGAGGGAGGACCGACGCTGCGAATTCGTCGAATTTGTAGGTTTTGATCTGCGTGGACCAGAAGGCGAAATCCTGCGGGGGGCGCTGGAGTTCGGTCGAACGAGTGATGGTCCGGTCATCGAGAAGCGCCTTGAGAAAGCGAGGCGCGAAGGCCAGGATTTCCGCAACGGCCTCGGGGTCGAGGCGATCGAAACGGTCGGCGGGGGTAAAGATCGAGCCGAATCCGACATAGGGCGTGGCGAGGCTGAAGGCCGGCGTTTGACCGGCGGCGTGGAAGAATCCGACCGCAGGGGTCGCGGTTCGGATGAAGTGCTGCTCGGGAAGTCCGCCGACAAAAGTCAGCGTGTCTACCAGGCGGTTTGGCTTGTTCTGGCTAGCGATTTCAGGGAGTGACTGGGCGATTCGGACGGCATTGACGCCGAACGAAGGCGCCCAGCGTCGGGAAGGGATGACTCCGGCGAAGGAGGAGAGACCGAGGAAGGGGGTGTCAAAGGTCAGTTCGAAGGTCAGAACGAAGGGGATGGTATTGGACTGAGTGGCCTGACGGATCGCCGCGTTGGCGAGACTGGTTTCGAGTTCCTGGCGGTCCAGCTCGGCGGCCCGTCGGTTGGTTTCGACGATCTCGCGAACATAGTCGCGCAAAATCTGGCGTTCCTCCTCGGAAAGATCTGCCAGAACGGTTTTGACCCCGGCTTTGTTGAAGAGCGTCAGCACATTGACGAATTTCGCCTGGCGTTCGGCCATATCCGATAACCGGCGCTCGAGGTCGCGGATGTTCTGTTCCAGTTCGGCGGATCGGGCCGGCTCGTTTGCCTCGCGGAAGCGGCGGGCTTCCCGAAGAAGACGGTCTTTTTCCCGTTCGAGGCGGGCCCGATCTCCCTTCAGTCCGTTGACATCGCGCTTGGCGCGGGCCACGATCGGCTCCTTGATGGTGATCAGACGGCCCACGGAATCGTCGGTCAGGGAACGCCAGCGGATCAGGAGATCGGAGTCCGCGTCGTCATGAGCGCCATCGAGCGCCAGACGCGAGTAGTAGTTGACATAGAGTTCTTCGACGCGGAGGTCCGCGGCGAGCGTGTTGCGGACGCTCTCGATGTCGGCTGGGGGTGCGAGGAGGTACCAGGCCAGCGTCCGCTCGCCGAGAAAGTACTGCGTATGGGCGTTGACCGCGGCGAGCATGACGGAACGGGCCGGGCGGTCGTTCCGAAAGTGTTCGAGCAGACGGATGAGAAGATAGAGGTTGGCGCCGGCGCGGGCGCTCTGTCCGAGGGCTGGTACGACGTTGTTCCCATCGAGGGGGGCGACGAACACCGGCATCTCCCGGGCGAGCTGAGGATCGGCGCCCGGAATGATGACCCAGAGGGTTCTGGCTTCGACGCGTTCCCAACGGGAGGGTTCCACGTCAAAATGCGCCGTCAGGGAACGGCCTTCGGCCAGCGTGTCGCGGAGTACGCTGGCCTCGGCAGGTTCGAGGTAATAGCGGGGAACCGCCACTTCGGAGTTGGAGACTTTGGCCGCGGCTTCCCGGAACTCCAGTGGCTCATCGCCGAGGAACACAAAGCCGCGAATACCGAACCTCAGAAGGTGTTCCCACGCATTGCCTGAGTTGAACTCGAGAACGGCCACGGCGTTTTCGAGAGGGAGGCCGGAAGCCGCCTGGAGGTCGGGGATGTCGCCGCGGCCGAGATAGGTGAGTGGCGCCGAGAAGACCCGCTCGGGGAAGTTGCCCGGGCGAAGCCATGTGGGATGCATGGCGTGGAGCGTCAGGCGGCGGCCGTTGGGAAGGGTCATCGTGGCGGGACCTGGGATAAACCGCATGGCGGGGAAACGGATTTCCCCGTGGGGAAAGCCGCTTTCGGCAAAGAGCCGTTCGACCTTGGTTTCCAATGCGCGGTTGGCCGGAGAACCGGCCGGGCGGTTTTCCAGCCCCTGGAAAAAGGTGATCAGGGAGTGGTGCCACGCAGGGACGTCCGCCGGATCGGCCCAGCGTTCCTGGCCTGACGCGGGGGCCAGGAGGGCCAGGGCGAGAAAGCCGGCGGTCCATGGGGTCCATCGCATCGGTTTCACAAGGGCGTCTCTCCTAAGGGATAACGAGGGTGATCAGTCGGCGTTCCGTCAGTTGGCGGAGGAAAGTGGTCACCATGTACTCCGCCTCCCGCCGGTTGTTGCGGTAACGGGTGACGAAGGCATCCAGAATCTCCCGGACGCTCCGGGTTCCGTCAATCTGATCGAAGACGAAGGAGCCGAGTTCGTCAAGCTGCACCCGCTTTTCGACGATGGGCGGCAGGAAGCGGGCGAACAGGCCGGAGCGTCGAGGCAGCCGAACGACCAGGTGGAGCGTCCCGTCAGGCTGCCGCTCGAGGCGAAGACCGTCATTGACGATCGGCCGGGCGTCGAGGGAGCGGGCCCGGTCGAGCGGCGGGCGGGTCTGCGAGGCTCCGGTCGGTCGGTGCGCGCTCAATGAAGATCCTCTCCGATTCCTCCGACGCGGATGTTAAGATTTTTCCGCGACTCGATCCTCTCGATTTTGCCGTCCCGGATCCAGAGGATCCGGTCGGATACGTCCAGCATCTTCATGTCATGGGTGGCGCTAATCACCGTGACGCGGTCCTCTTCTTTGAGCTGGCAGAGAAGTTCAATCATTTCACGTCCGGTCTTGACGTCGAGGTTGGCCGTCGGCTCATCGGCGAGAATGATGACGGGGTCGTTGGCAATGGCGCGCGCGACGGCGACCCGCTGCTGCTGTCCACCCGAGAGCTCGTAAGGGCGATGAAAGATCCGGTTGCCCAGACCGACCCGTTCCAGAATGCCGGCCGCCTTCTCGCGGGCCTCGTCCTCGGACAGTCCTGCGAAAATCATCGGCAACATGACGTTTTCGAGAGCCGTCAGGACGGGAAGAATGTTGTAGGTTTGGAAGATGTATCCGATCTTGTGGCAGCGCATCCACGCCAGTTCGTAGGAGTCGAGCTGGGCGACATCAATTTCATCAATGAAGACCATCCCGGACGAGGGGGCGTCAATGCCGCCAATCATGTTGAAAAGGGTTGTTTTGCCCGATCCCGAAGGGCCCATGATGGAGAGGTATTCGCCCCGGTAAACGTCGAGGGTTACGCCGTCGAGGGCTCTGGTGACGGCCTCTCCGGACCCGTAGTACCGTTTGACGTTGATGGCGCGAATCACGATGTCGCGCGGGTGAGTGGGGGCGTTTTCCGTCAACGGCGGCTCCCGGCTGAGATCTGCAGACAGAGTTGAGAAAAAATACCAGAAGGCCGGAAAAAGTCAATCCGCCGGAGGCGGAAAAAATGGTCCTTTTTTCTCCCCAGAGGGTGAACGGGTGGAAGCGGGGAACGCGGAACGGTCGGCAGGAGAGAGCAGCGTAAAAAGGCGGGCCTTCAGCGACTCGAGGCCTTCGCCGGTGGCAGCCGAGAGCGGAACGGCGTCCGGAAAGACGGCCTGCAGGGTGGGGAGAGCAGCCTGGGCTTCCGGCCGGTCGCATTTGTTCAGCACGACCAGTTCGGGGACTGCCCGCGCTCCGATTTCCGCGAGCGTATCCCGGACAATCTGCGCGTGTTCCGAGACGAAGGGGTGTGAGGCATCGGCCACATGAAGCAGGAGATCGGATTCGGCGACTTCGTCCAGGGTCGTACGGAAGCAGGCGACCAACCCATGGGGGAGGTGGCGGATGAACCCGACCGTATCGGTCAGGAGAATGGCCCGTCCGTCGGGCAGCCGCATGCGCCGGGTTTTCGTGTCGAGCGTGGCGAACAGGCGGTCATCCACATAGGCGTCGGCCTTGGCCAGCGCATTGAGCAGGGTGGACTTGCCCGCGTTGGTATACCCGACCAGACTGACGACGGGAATGTGGCGGTGGGCCCGGGTGACCTGGCGCCGGGCCTGGATCCGGGCCAGTTTTTCTTCGAGTTCGCGGATTCGGCGCCGCATGGGCGCATTGCGGAGCGCGAGGGGGCTTTCGCCGGGACCGCGCATTCCCGTTCCGCCACCGAAGCGGGGTTGCCGCTGGGACACGGGAATGCGTGAGATGAGGTAGCGCAGCTGGGCGAGTTCGACCTGAATCTGGGCCTCCGCGGAACGGGCGCGGCGGGCGAAGATCTGGAGGATCAGTTCGGTCCGGTCAATGACGCGAATCCCGATGGCCAGGTCGAGATTGTTGACCTGGATGGGCGACAGTTCGTTGTCGAAGATGATGAGGGTCGCGCCGGTTTGGCAGCATGCCATTTGAATTTCGGAGAGCTTGCCGGCACCGATGAAATATTGGGGGGTCGGGCGATCCCGCCGCTGGGTGACGGCGCCCACCACCTGGAGTCCCGCCGTGTCGGCCAGGCGTTCCAGTTCGTTCAGCGAGTCGTCCGCTTCCTCCCGCGTCTGCCGTCCGAGGGACACTTGGACCAGAAGGGCCTTTTCCCGCGCGGTGGCGGCGACATCGTAAAGATTCGGCATAAAATCAGTGTAGCGGCGGCCCTGGGTGGGGTCAATCGCGGATGAGGACCCTACGAGAGATGGAACTGCCGGTCAACTCGGGGGCGTACATGCCGGCGATTCGGGCGGGAAGGAGGCCGAATCGGCCGGGGATTTCCGCTCGGACTCGATAACGGAGGGTATGCTGACCCCGCGGCAGGGTGCGGAGGAAGAGGCAAACGCGGTCGTCGCGGTACTCGATGTAGGGCCAGAGTGGCGCGGCCTGATAGCCGCTTCGAAGATCCACGGCTTCGAATCCGGCCGCCTTCGGATCTTCCACCATCAGGTACTCGTAGTCGTTCTTGCTTTCCAGCGTGAGTTCGACCTCGACGAGATCGCCGCTTCGCAACACCTCGGATTCGGCGATCTCCTCGCGGAGTTCCCGGGTGGCCGTGAGGTCCACGACGGAACCCTGCGACCCGGGCACGGGTGTGGTTGCGGGGGGTCTCGTGACGCGGAAGAGGCGGCGGTGGATGCGTACCTCGAGGCCGCTTTCCGGGATGGGGTCTTCCTGGGTGAAGTGTGTCAACCAGGCGTTGAAGTAGAGAGGGCCGCGGCCGGTACGGATGATTTCGAGGAGGTGTTCGCCGTCGCTCAAGGCATGGGGACCGACATGGAGGGTGTTGTCGTGCCGGAAGAGATTGTCGGTTGTGATGCGGATGGGGCCAGGGCCGAGGGGGCGGCCATCAAGCCGGAATTCGGCCGTGAGATCCGGGCGATCCTCTCCAGAGGCGAGGAGATAATCGGCCAGCGCTTCGATGCAGAAGGCGGTATCCCGGGTCGAGCGCCAGGCCGTCGCGTGTTTTCGATTGTTCAGAAGATACTTGGCCAGACGGGGGGCGACCGGATGGGCGGGATCGGTCCGCGTCAGAAGTTGCAGGAAGGCGGCATGGGTTTCCATTTCGTCGCCATACCAGAACCACCAGTTGTCCCTATTGTTGAGGCGAAGCCAGGCGGTCTGGTTTTCCTCGTCCTGCTCCACGAATGGCATCACTTGCTGAAGGATGTCGTCGCGGTGGACCGTCTCGCCCTCGCGGTCCAGGGCCAGTCCTAGGAGGGCGAGGCCGTAGAGCGAAAGGTCGGCGCGGTCCCGAAGGAGAATGTCGCGGAGGGCGGGATTGGGCCTCCCGGCCTCGGTAAGGACGGCGAGGGCGAGCGCATCGAGGTTATCGGCCGTTGGCGTGCGGGGCTTTTGGGTGGGGGCTGGCGGTCGCAACCGTTCCACCTGGCGCTCGGCATAGCGCGTCAGCCAGTCGGTTCCTCGTGCCAGAACGGTCGGAGGAACGGGGGCGCCGGCGTCGCGCGCGCGGATGAGACCGTGCACAATCTGCGCCGTGAGGTGGGGGCACGATTCGCCGCGCCAGCCGGGAAACCAGTTCCACCCCCCATCACCGTTCTGCATGTCGGCCAGGCGGGCGATGCCCGTCTGGATTATTTCATTGAGCTCCGCCTCGTCAAAGACCGGATTCCGGCCTTCGCGCTGCCATCCCTGCGCCCGCTGGGCTGGGTCGCCCAGCTCCTGCGGATTGAGATTGGCGCGAGCCTCTTTCAACGCGGCCAGATCTACGCCCGTACGCTGGAGTACCCGTCGAACGATCACGGCGGGGACGAAGCGATTGAGCGTCTGTTCGGTGCAGCCGTGGGGATAGGAGATGAGAAAGGGGAGCGCGTCCACGAGTGCGCCGGCGATGGTCGGCGACCAACGAACGGTTAGCACCGTCTCATCCGGCCGGCGATCTCGCGGAACGGTGAGCGTCAGGGATAATCGCTCCGCGGGTGGACGGAGAACGCCACTCCAGCTCTCGGTACGGAGAAGGCCGTGCACCAGGACCGGAAACCGCATCTCCATGGCGTCGGAGGCATCGGTCGTCAGGGCTTTCATGCGAATGACCGCCTCTCCTTCCCGGAGGGCCCGGACCCGCCAGTCCACCCGGACTTCCTTTCCCATGGGGATGGTGAGCCGGCGGACCGTCTCATCAAGCGGGGAGAGTGTCGGCCCGTCGAGCTCCAGGACAGCCCGGACCGCGCGGTCGCCGGGTAGCCGGTTGAGGATGTTGGCCGAGAGCACAACTTCGTCCTTTTCGACGAAGAAACGGGGTGCTTGAAGTCGAAGCAGGAAGGGCTTATCGGTGACGAACGAGGTGGAGTCCTCGCCGACGCGGGCGCCCTGTCCGAAGGCCCAGGCGCGGACCTTCCACTCCCCGAGATTGTCGGGGAGCGAGACGACGATATCCGCCTGCCCGTTTTCGTCCGTTTCGAGCGAGCCGGCCCACAAGGCGGTGTCGGCAAATTCCGAACGGATAGGCGTTTCGCTCTCGGTCTGTTCCTCCTCGCCGGGGGAGGCCGCGGCGGCTTTCCGGTCAGATCCCGTCTCTTCCCGCGCCATGGCCATCAGCGGCATAGGCACGGCATCGGCATGGCCGGCTCCGCCGCGAAGGGCCCGTACCGCGGTCGGGGGCGATGAAGGAATAAGACCGGTCGCCTCGTCGTCCGCGACCGTGGCGCCGAAGAGGCCGATCGAGGCCATGGCCGGGGCTTGCCGGGGAAACACGGGAGATTCGATCCGATCGGCCGATGACAGAGTGTCGGGCCAGTGGTTCCGTTTCCACTTCCAGAATGCGGTTCGGATATCGGGAACATTGGAACCGCCGGCGATATACTCGACGGCCCGGTCATACACCGTCAAAGCCAGTGCGGTGCGGACGGGCTTTCCTTGTGGACCGGTCACCCGGACTCGGAGGCGGTTCGTCTCTCCGGGTTGGACCGACGCCCGTTCGACGCTCAGGGAAAGGTCGAGGATTCGTTCGTCGGGAGGAACGAGAATTTCGCGGACGTCCGTATGGACCCGACCGCCCTGCACCGTGAGAGCCTCGACGAAAATGTTCGGCCGATCGGCAGGGATGACTGGGAAGGTTCGGTAGTCGGTTCGTCCGCTGAGTCTGACGACCTCGGGGTTGGGATAGCGACCTTGTTCCGGTCGGACGAAGAGGAGAACCGTGGCATCTGGTTGTTGCGACTGGATAAGCATCCCGGCGTTCTCGCCCGGCGACACGATGGGGGTTTCCGGAATGAGCGCAAAGGCGGTGAACCGAAACTCCGGCTGGTCTGTTGTGGAAACTCCTCGGACGGTGAACTCGGCTGTCCCTTCACCGGTTCGTCCCCGGTGATCCGTGACGGTACCCACCAGGCGGTACTGGCCTGGCTGAGCGGCCGGGAAGGTGAGCGTCGGCTGGCTCTCCTCAGTGAAGGAGGTGTTCCACTCCTGAATCGGGTGCCACGAGAGGCCGTCATCGGGAGCCACGCGCAGGCGTTGGAGAATCACCCGCACGGCTCCCGTGACGGATTGTCCATCACTCTGGCGGGCCGTGAGGCGGAGGACGATCGGATCGCCGGTTCGGTAGAATCCCCGGTGGGTCCAGAGGAAAACCGCGAACGGTTTCCGGGAGGCGATGACCTGGCCGCGTCCCACGATCGTGCGACGCGACGCATCCCGGACCTCGGCCACAATCTCATACCGATGATCGGTGTTGCCGAACAGGTCGCGGGCCGGGGATGTATCGAGTGGGATTGCGATCGTTCCGGTAGGCGGGAGAGGGACCGTATTGTCGGCCACGACTTCGGGCGGTGACGAGGGGGGATAACGCCAGAAGGGACCGGATCGGGCGATGACGTGTCGAAAGGCCGTTGGCCCGGCCTCGCGAAGGGGGGAAATCCAGCCGGCGCCCGGGCCGTATAGCCAATCCCAGGGGCTGGGCGGAAACCAGCGGGTGGTGTGGGCATAGCGCAGAATCCGGTACGAGAGGGTTCCTTCCTGAACCGGCGCGCCAAAGTAGGTGCGGGCGACGATGCGGACGGTGGTGGTCTCTCCCAGAACCACCGGTTCGCCCGGTACTTCGACGAGAACTTCGAATTCCGGTTTTTTATAGGCTTCGAGGCGGAATGTTCCGGCAACGGGCTGATCGGGAACGACGATCGTGTAACGGCCGAGCGGGGCGTTGGAGGGAGGGGTCCAGGTGAATTCCACGCCGCCCCAGGCGTCGGCGGTCCGATGCGTTTCGAAGATGCGTTCCCCGCGGGGGTCCCGGATGTGCACAGTGAACGAGGCGCCGGCCAAAGGCGATTCGGTCTCCGGGAGGTCGTAACGGACGGGGGAGATCCACGCTTTGATATGGATCGTTTGGCCGGGACGGTACACCGGCCGATCGGTGATGACGATCGAACGGGTGGTGCTCAGGGTGGTGGGATCCCGTGGTGAGAACCAGAACGAGCGGAATCCGAGGAAGGCGAAACGACCGTCCGTCGAGGTGGCGGTGAAGAGCCATTGCTTGTCGGCGAGCGACGTCCGATCGGAGGGCGTCAGGAAGGCCAGCCCCTGCGGGTTGGTTTGAAGCGGGAAGCGATCAGTTTCGACCTGCATTCGGGCCGACCGGCCGCCCGCGCCTTCGATCCAGCGGCTTTGCCAGCCGAAGGCCTCAATCGAGGCGTTGGCAATTGGGGTGCCACTGGCCGCGTCGGCGAAAAAGAGCAACACGCCGTTGGTGAGGGGTTTTTGGACGAGTATGGCGTCCTGGCGCCAGAGAACGACATGGCTGGTGTTTCCGTTCTCCATGCGGGCGGTGAGCCACCATGCGCCGGCGGCCAGGGGAGGGGGAGTGACGAGGACGCGGCGATCGAAATGGCGCGGCGCCGGCTCGAGATTGAGCGACCATTCGACCGCCGGCGCCTGGATATATCGTTGGCGGTTGGACTCGATCAGCGTGTAACCAAGCGGTTCGATTTGAACCAGGCGCCAATCCAGTTCTCGGGGGTTGGAGATGAGGATGGCGCGGATGTCTTCCAGCAAGCGCGCGATGGCGATGGGCTGCGCCGTAAAGAAGACTTTGCGTCCGTTCCGGAAGCGGAAGGGAATGGTGGTACGGCCGTCCTGGGGTTGAGGGGGAAGCGATTCGAAGGTGCCCCAGTGGCCGACAATCTGGTCGAGCCGCTTCTGCTTCCACTGGTCGTGTCCCGGACCATATTGTTCGATCGAGCGCTGCCAGCATTCCGCGGCCTTTTCGAATTGGCGACGGTTTTCAAAGATCTCGGCCAGAAGGTTCCAGGCCGATTCTCCCTGCGGAACCGCCGCGGGCGAGCGCCCTGGCGTCAGGGTCTGATCGGTGATGCGGCGGAGAAGGCGGATCGGATTGTGTTCGTCCGGAAGCGTGAAACGGCGAACGCCTCCCGCCAGCCGTGCGATCGTCTCCTCCTCGCTCAGGGTGTGAAGAGAAAAACGATTCGTTGTTTCTTCGCCGTCGGATGGGGCGAAAGAAAAAGGTCGGATCCAATCCGCCAATGTTTCAACGCCGAACTGGTTGTGGGTGAACTGGGCCCAGCGAAGGAGGCGCGCGTTGGTGGTGGACGGGTCGAGGCGAGCGGCCTGGTCGAGCAGGAAACGGATTCGTTCGCCATCGTTCCGGCTCTCCTCGAAGGAGGGGGGAGTGGCATAGGTGATGGGCAGGCCATCGGGCCCGACCGGAGCGCCGCTGGTGGCCTGTTCGGAGGGCGACGCCTCTCCCCAGTCGGGAAGGGAATCGAGATGGGTCAATGTTTGGAGGGACCAGGAGGTGGTCGGACGGTCTCTTTCCGCCAATAGGGCGTCGGCGTAATTGGCGAGGAGCTGGGCCATTGCGGCAGGGTCCAGAGGTGTGCGGTTGGCCTGCTGACGGGCCGACTCATAGAGCTGAAGGGCGCGGCGCCGGTCGCGTGCCGAAACGTCAAGGTATTCGCCACCGCCTCGGCGCGGTCCTCGCTGGAAGCGGCCTTCCACGCGGTAACCGTAATGGGGGAGTTGCTCGTAGGCGCGGGCTAGGGCGGCCAGCACGGGCGCGGATTCACGTTGGCGTTCCGCGACCTTTTCGAGGAACTCATCCGCCCGGGCGATCAGGTCCAGCCGGCGAAGGCAGTCGAGGTATTCGGGAATCGCCGAGACGACCTGGTGAAGGGGGATGGTTTGGCCCGGTGACTGAAGCGCGATCTGTTCGAAGAAGGCGGCGGCTTCCTGGAAACGGCCGCGGGCTTTTTCGGCGACCGCTTGTTCCCAGGACGGCGACGGGGGCGCCTGGCTGACGAGAAGGGGGAGAAGCACGAGCAGGACGAGGGGACATAAGCGGCCTATGGCTTTCATGCAGCACCTCTCACCGAATCAAACGTTTGTCGAAGGGAGTTTATTCGGATTCCGCAGACCCTGTGGCCCACCACCGTTTCATGCGATTCAGGGCATGGAGAAGATAGGAGCGATCCGGCGAGAAGGATTCGATCGTGAGCGTTGCATCGTAACCGATCGTGCGGAGGGCGGTCAGGGTGCGCGACCATTCGATGGTGCCGGTGCCGGGGGGGAGATGAAGATCATCACGACCGTTGTTATCGTGGGCATGGATGTGAGTGATGCGAGGACCGAACCGCTCAATCCACTCCCAGGGCTCTGTGCCGTTGAGGTGGGCGTGGCCCAGATCCAGGTGGCACTCGAGCTCGGGGAGGGCCTCATAGATCGGCTCCAGGTGGTCCGGCACGTCGAAACGGGAGGCGGCCGGTTCCAGCATGAGGCGGACGCCGGCTTTGCGGGCGATGGGTAGAAGACGTTCCAGGGATTCGATATGAAAGGCGATGCCCTCCTCGATGCTGAACAGGTGCGAAGGCCAATGGGTATGAATTGTGGCGCGGGGGACGCCGATTCGGCCGAAGGTTTCGAGAGCGGCGGCAGCGAAGTCCAAGCCGGCCTGACGTAGACCCGCCAGCGGCGATCCGATGGGAAGAAACCAGGCCATGTGGCCAATCAGGCCGATACCCGCCTGCCGAGCGGCCTCGCGGATGGAGGCCGGGTTGATCTGCTCAGGAAGGGCGCGGTCGGGTTCGAGGGAGAGATCGAGGAAATCGAAACCGTGACGGGCGGCCCAGGCGATCTCTTCCTCCGGGGGGCGACGGGGATTGTTGGGCATGCCAAACTGCATGGCGTCAAGCTATCCGAAGGTCCCCTTCGCTGACAATCTCAAATTGCGGTCGACATGGGCAATATCGTCTTGCCTCCGAGTCGGCGTCCGGTGTACACTCCCCGCGAGTCATGGAACTCTTTCGATCCTTGAATCCCGTCATGCAGGCGCTGTTGGCGACCCTTTTTACCTGGGGCGTCACGGCCGCGGGATCGGGTTTGGTCTTCTTCACCCAAGCGGTCCGTCCACGATTGATGGATTCGATGCTGGGGTTTGCCGCGGGAGTTATGATTGCCGCCAGCTTTTGGTCTCTCCTCGCCCCAGGCATCGAGATGGCGGAACAGATGGGGCAAACCGCCTGGCTGACCGCGGTGATCGGTTTTCTGACGGGCGGACTCTTCATGCGGGTCGCCGACCGCCTTCTTCCGCATCTTCATCCCGGTTTGGCGATGGCGCAAAGCGAGGGGATCAAGACCTCCTGGCGGCGAAGCACCCTTCTGGTTTTGGCCATCACCCTGCACAACATTCCGGAAGGGTTGGCGGTTGGCGTGGCCTTTGGGGCGGTGGCGGCTCGCCTTTCCTCAGCCACAATGGGCGGGGCCATTGCGCTGGCCATCGGAATCGGTCTTCAAAATTTCCCCGAAGGCGCGGCGGTCTCGTTGCCGTTGCGGCGCGAGGGGATAGGGCTCACGAAGAGTTTCCTGATTGGACAGGCGTCTGCTCTTGTCGAACCCATCGCGGGTGTCCTGGGAGCCGCCTTTGTGATGCACATGCAGAGCATTCTTCCCTATGCCCTCTGCTTCGCGGCGGGCGCGATGATCTTTGTGGTGGTTGAAGAGCTGATCCCCGAATCCCAGCGGAACGAAGCCAACATTGATCTGGTGACGATGGCGACGATGGCGGGCTTTGCGGTCATGATGCTGCTCGACGTAGCGCTCGGATAAGGGCATGGGGATCCGGTGGCGAGAGAACGACCCAACGATCGGGCTTGATTTTCGGCAGCCCCTGTTCTAGCATGGCTCTTCGATTCGCGGTGGATGTAGCTCAGCTGGTTAGAGCGTCAGACTGTGGATCTGAATGTCGGGGGTTCAAATCCCCTCATCCACCCCATCCCGTTCAGGGAGAGACCGGAATTCGGTAGTTGTCGGCGATTCGCGCGTTGGCTTCCGCCAGGGCTTCTCGATCAAGCACGAGTTCGACATCCAGATGGGAGACCCGGACCCGTTCGATCGCTCCGTCCCGGGCGCGAACGGCGCGGATGTCCATGAGACTCTGCACCGGTGTACCATTCACGTGTGTCACGATGGCGTCGCTGATCTCCTGATAGCTGACGTTGATGGCGTCCGGCAGGACGGAAACGAGAATGGGCACACGTTCCCCGTTCAGGGCGGATTCGTCGCGGCCGGCCAGGAAAAGGCGGACAAGGCGAGCGTTGGCGCGCATGAGCCAGTTTGCGCCGGCCGCACGCAAATAGTCGCCGGAGAGGTCGCGGAAGATCAAACCGCCCTCGATGAGCCATGGCGGCGGGGTGGGGTCGTACGCCGGGACTCGGGTGGAAAGGTTGGCCGTCGCGGAAAGCGTTAGGGTTCCCTGGTGGCGCTCGCCATTCCGGATCCAAACGATGGGGATGTCTTGGCCCGGCGAGGAGAAGGCGATCAATGCGGGGAAGGGAAGGGCGCCCAGCCAATCGTCCCGGTAGTATCCCTGATGATCAATCGGGTGGCCGTCCCATTCGATCAAAACGTCGTTCGGCTGAAGGAGGGTGGCGGCGCCTGAACCCGCGCGGGTTTTCAGGATGAGGACACCCTCCGTCACCGCCGCTGGAACCCTGAGAAAGGCGCGTAGGGCAGGGTCTGGAAGCGGCGCCCAGGAGAACCCCGCGAGCGCGGCTCCACGGTAGGTGTCCGAATTGGCTTCTTCCGCAAAGCGTCGCAGGGAACAACCGGGAATCAAAACGCCGAGACGGCTGGCGGTTTCGTACCGGGCTACCAGGCCGGCGAGGGCTCCCTCCATCAATACCGGCGCGCCGTTTCCATTGACCGGCAATTCGGAAAGGAACGAAAGGGCGGGGATGGGGGGAATGCTTTCATCCGTGCCTTCCATGAGGCCGCGGAGCAACAGGGCCGCTCCTTTCTGGAAGGCGCCACCCTCCACAATATGGACCAGGGTTCCGGAACGATTGAGGGCGGGGCGATCGGCCATCGGGAGCGGATGCAGCTGCCCTTCGAACGGTGTGCCGGTGACATCCAGGAGGGCAAGGTTTCGCTCGCGGTCGGCACGCACGACCCGAATTCCGACGAAGCGGGCGGTCTCGCTCTGCCCCAGTTCCACCAGGGTATGATCTCGAACGAGGGATTCAACGGTGAGAAGCCGGTTGGAAGAAATCGCGACGGCGTATCCCGTTCGTCGTTCCGGCGACTCCTTTTTCCAAGGTTGGGCGGGAACCGTCCGTTGCGCGGTCACCCGAAGGGGAAAGACCGTCCAGCGAAGCGCGGGCCACTCCTCCCTCTCATGGTCGGTTTCGGCGAACGAAGGGAGGCCGAGGGCGATACCGAGGAGCGCACTGGCGAAGCGTCGAAAAACCGAGGCGTTCATGGAGAGGCTGTTTGGGGTGGGGATGGCAGACGTTGGGAGGCCAGGACCCGGTAACGGTCGGAGATCTCAGGCCAGGCGTCGTCGGCTTCCTTGGCGGGAAGGGCCAGAAAGTCGGGCCGATCGTGGAAGCGGATCACATGGAAGCCGTTGATGGGTGAGGCGAGGGCGGTGGGGAGGTCCGCCAGGCTGCGGATCGGGCGATCGTTGACGGAGGCGACGGCGCCCATGACAAAGGGATCGGCGTACGCGTTGATGGGATGGGGCAGGCGTCCGATCAGGACCACCCGTTCCTGGTCGGTTTCGTGAAGTCCGTCCGCCCGGCCGAAGAGCCAGGCGTAGAGGAGGTGCTGAGCCTGCGGTGTGTTGAGCTGTCGCTGGAGGGCGATCAGAAGTTCGCGGGAGAGGGGGGAAAAGACCAGGCCACCGAGGACGAAATAAGGGGGTGGGGTGTCGTAGGTGCTGCCGAAATGAAAGGCGGGAGAGGTCGGGACCAGCGTCAGCGCGATTCGGTGAACGGTGTTGGACCGCCAGACCTCGAAGGTCACGTTATCGCCGACCTGTTTTCGTTCGAAGAGTTCGATGAACTCGACGGGTTGTCCGTCTATTCGGATGGTGCCGTCGTCCCGGATGGGGACCTTGTCAATGGAGAGCAGGACATCACCCGGTTGGAGGCGTCCGGCAGCGCTGCCGTGGGGATCGAGACGGGCCACGAGAATGCCCGAGCGATCGGGGGGAAGACCGGCGGCGCGGCGCAGGGCGGGATTGCGCAGGGTCAGGTGGGTGACGCCCAGATCGGGGTAGCCGTCGTAGCGGTCGTCTGCGATGTCGTCGAGAAAGTGACGGATGACGGGAATAGGAATCGCATAGCCGATATTCTGGGCCCCCCGAATGCCCTGAAAGGCCACGCCCACGACACGGCCCCGGTAGAGGACGGGTCCGCCGCTGTTTCCGGGATTGATGGCGGCATCAATCTGGAGCACCAGATGGCTGTCCACCTCGCTGTGGGAATAGACCTGGTAATCAATTCGGGAGACAATTCCCCGGGTGATCGAGAGGCGGTTGCCGCCGATGGGGTAGCCGACGGCGATCACCTGTTCGTCGAGCGCGGGCAGGGTGGAGCCGAGGCGGAGGGGGCGGGTTCCATCCCAGAATGCCGGATCGGTCACCTCCAGCACAGCCAGATCGCAGTCATGGCCAACGAAGGCGACTCGGGCGGGAAAGCGGCGCGCGTCGCCTTCCCGCTGCACCTCCAGATACCGAGCATCGGAGACGACGTGGGCGTTGGTGAGAAGACGTCGTTTTCCGCCTTCCTGAATCACGAATCCCGAACCGCTGGCGGCATTCGGGGGGCCGTCCTGCCATGGAAGGACGGGGTTGGGGCGCTGGACCGTGACATGGATCTTGACGACGGAGGCGGACCACGGGAGCGCGGGCGCCGCCGTTTTCACGAACGCGATCGCGATAGCCGTTCGGAGAAAAGTAGGGGAAAGGGGCATCACGATTAGAACCGGTATGTGAGGCCGGCCGAAGCCTCCACATCCCGGAATTTGAACTCGTCGAGTTCTTGCCACTTGTAGAAATCGTAAATGCCTGTGACGTTCAGGGAAAGTCGGGAGCCGAGGGGGACCTCCAATCCCAGAAGCCAGTTGTAGTACAGGTCGCTCCAGCCATCATCGTCGGTGTCCAGCAGGTACGGCTTTCGGATGCCCAGGCCAGCGAAGAGCCAGCGATCCTGGAAACAGAGGTTAAGGAACGGCGTCAGCGTATAGCCCTCCGTCCTCGTCCCAGGGCGGCTGCAAAACTCGAGGCCGATTTGCCAAAAGCCGGCGGCCTCGCGGTATTCGTAGGAGAGGCCGACACCGATATCGTCCTTTTGGAAGGGGCGGTTTGTATAGGCGCTATGGTCGCCGTAGTAGCGGCCGTAGGCGGTCAGCGTATGGCGGGCGGAAGAGGCTCGGGAGGCGCTTCGTCGGGCCGCGGTGGCGGGAGCGACGCTGACGAGGAGTGCCGTGGTTGCAAGCGTGGAGAGGGTCAGGAGCGTTTTCATCGCGTTTCTCCTAATGGGGCGGAGTATGCCAGCGTTGGGGGAGAGGGGTCAACTCTGTTAAAAGTTTGTGCGGGGTCTTGTTCCCTGCTTCTGGTTTGCTATCATTGGGCCCTTACGCGCATGATCACCATTGTGGACTATAAAGCCGGCAATTTGACCAGCGTTCGTCTGGCGTTCGAAAAGCTGGGGTTCGAGGCCGTCGTGACGGGGGACCCCGAGACGGTACGGCGAGCGGATCGGATTGTTTTTCCCGGCGTGGGTGCCGCCTCCTCCGCCATGGCCACCCTTCGCCGAACGGGTCTGGACGAGGCGTTGCTGGAGGTGGTGCGGCGCGAGATTCCCTTTTTGGGGATTTGCCTGGGGGCCCAGATTATTCTTGAACATTCTGAAGAGCAGGGAGGGGTGGCGGGCCTTGGAATTCTGTCTGGCACGGCTCGGCGGCTGACCTTTTCTGATCCTCGCGTAAAGGTTCCGCACATGGGGTGGAATGCCGTTCGAACGCGCGTTTCCCATCCGCTGTTTGCCGGTCTTTCCGGAGAGGACGAGTTCTATTTTGTTCACAGCTATTACCCCGACCCTTCGGAGCCGGCCTGCCGTCTGGCCATGACCGAGTATGGAGGGTTTGAGTTTCCCTCGGCGATCGGAAGGGGGAATGTGGCGGCTGTCCAGTTTCATCCCGAAAAATCGGGGCGGATTGGGCTTCGTTTGCTTCAGAACTTCGTTGGGTGGGACGGTCGATGCTGACGCGGCGCATTATTCCCTGTCTCGATGTCCGGAATCGTCGGGTGACGAAGGGGGTGCGGTTTCAGCAGAACGTGGATCTGGGGGATCCGGTCGAGCGGGCGGCCCGATACAGCGCGGAGGGATGCGACGAATTGGTGTTTTATGACATCACCGCGTCGGCCGAGCGGCGACCGATTGATCTCGGGATGGTTGAGGCGGTGGCCCGGGCGATTTCGATTCCCTTTGCCGTGGGCGGCGGGATCGGCTCGCTGGCGGATATGGAGCGGGTCCTTCTGGCGGGGGCTGAGAAAGTCTCCATCAACTCCCAGGCTGTTCTCAAACCCGAGCTGCTACGGGAAGGGGCGTCGGCCTTTGGACGGCAGTGTATCGTGCTCGGGATGGATCCGGTTCGCGTGGAGGACCGGCATCGGTTCCCCAGCGGGTATGAGGTCACCATTCAGGGATTCCGCCGACGGACGGGGCTCGATGCGATGGAGTGGGTCCGGCGGGCGGTGGACCTCGGGGCGGGAGAAGTGGTCGTCAATGCTGTCGATGCCGACGGGACACGGGCCGGCTATGAACTTCCGATTACGCGCCTGGTGGCCGACGCGGTGGGGGTTCCTGTGGTGGCGTCTGGGGGGGCGGGCCACCCCGATCATCTGGTGGCGGCCTTTCGGGAGGGCCATGCGGATGCGGCCATTGTGGCGGGCATCCTGCATACGGGGGAGTGGACCATTCCGGCGATCAAGGACTATTTGCACGCGGCGGGCATTCCGGTCCGCCGGGTGTGGTAAGCGAACGGAGCAGAAGGCGGAGCAGGACCATGGATGTGAGCACGCTGGAACGCTGGACGGTCGAGCAGTCGGTCGAACTTTATGCGATTCGGAACTGGGGGAGCGGCTATTTCGATGTCTCGCCGGCCGGCGACGTTGTGGTCCGCCTGCCGCGCGGCGGGAACCATGGCGAGGTCAGCGAGGTCCGGCTGATGGACATTGTGGAAGGGCTCAAAGCTCGGGGCATGATGCTGCCGGTGGTGCTCCGGTTTGCCGATATTTTGGGGGATCGGATTCGCCAGATCAACGAATCGTTTGCGCGGGCGGCGCAGGGGATCGGCTACCGGGGCGGGTATCGGGGCGTCTATCCCATCAAGGTCAACCAGCAGCAACAGGTGGTCGAGGAGGTGGCTCGGCAGGGCCGGCGGTGGCACCATGGACTGGAGGCTGGGAGCAAGGCGGAGTTGATCGCGGCTCTGGCCTATCTTCAGGATCCGGAGGCCTATCTGGTGTGCAACGGTTACAAGGACGAGGAGTTTATCCGCCTGGCACTCAACGCGCAGAAGATGGGACTTCGTCCGATTCTTGTACTCGAGATGCCTGGGGAGCTGGAGCTGATCCGGAGGGTGTCGGAATCCATGAATGTTCGCCCGGCGATGGGCGTGCGCGTCAAACTGGCTTCCCGGGCGGGGGGGCGTTGGACGGAATCTGGCGGCGATCGGAGCGTCTTCGGCCTCAACACTGCCCAAGTCATGGATGTGGTCGAGGAGCTCCGGAAACATGGCATGCTCGATTGCCTTCAGATGCTGCATTATCATCTTGGCTCTCAGATTCCGAACATTGACCACATTCGGCAGGCGATCGCGGAGGCGGCCCGCCTTTATGTTGAGCTGGTGCGCGAGGGGGCGGCCATGGGCATTCTCGACATCGGTGGCGGGCTGGCCGTGGATTACGACGGCTCGCATACGAATTTTCCCAGCAGTAGCAACTACGATCTCTTCGAGTACTGTTCCGACGTGCTGGAAGGGATCATGCGGGTGGCCGATTCGGCCGGAGTTCCGCATCCCACCGTCATCAGTGAATCGGGCCGCGCCCTGGTCGCCTACCATTCAGTCCTGCTCTTCCAGGTTCTCGACACCGCCCGTCTCAGCTCTCACCCGCCGCCGACGGCTATTCCGGCGGATGCCCCCGAAGCGCTTCGCAATTTGAAGGAGCTGGCCGATCAGCCGTTGACGGCCAAGAATCTTCAGGAGTGCTATCACGATGCCGTCTTTTACCGGGATGAGCTCCGCAACGGTTTCCTGCATGGCGTTGTCCGGCTGCGCGATCGGGCGATCGGGGAGCAGATCTTCTGGCATTTGGCCGACCGGGTGGTGCGGGAAGCCCGGTCGCTCAAGTATGTCCCCGAGGAGATCCAGAAGCTGGAAGTGGCCCTGGCCGATATCTATTACGCCAACTTCAGCGTCTTCCAGAGTCTGCCCGACTCCTGGGCCATCGGCCAGCTCTTTCCCATCATGCCGATTCACCGGCTCGACGAACGGCCATCACGCCTGGCGACCTTTTCGGACATCACGTGCGATTGCGACGGCAAGATTGACCGGTTCATTGACCTGCACGACGTGAAGGAAGCGCTGCCGGTGCATCCGTTCCGCCCCAACGAGGATTACATCTTTGGGGTCTTCCTGGTCGGCGCCTATCAGGAGACGCTGGGCGACCTGCACAACCTATTCGGCGACACGAACGTTGTGACCGTAGCCGCATCGCCGGAAGGAAACGGATTCGAACTTGTCCATGAAATTCACGGCGATTCCGTCGCGGACGTTCTTTCCTATGTTGAGTACGATCCGAAGGAGATGATCGAGCGGGTGCGGGAACTGGCGGAAAATGCGGTGCGAACGGGGCGGATCACGGCGGAGGAACGCCGGATCATTCTGGACGACTATGGCGCCGGGCTGCGGGGATATACCTATTACGAAACCTGAATCGTTGCGGGAAAGGAACAGACGATGAATCGGGTGCTCATCATTGGAGCCGGCGGGGTGGCGGGCGTCACGGTGCGGAAGTGTGCTGCCTTGCCGGAGGTGTTTCATGAGATTGTGCTGGCCAGCCGGACGAAGGAGAAGTGCGACCGGCTGGCGGCCGAGCTGCCGCGTCCCATTCAGACGGCGGCCGTCAACGCGGGCGATTCTCAGGCGGTGGCGGCGCTGATCCGACGGGTCCAGCCCCGCCTCGTGCTGCACCTGGCCCTTCCGTATCAGGACCTGGCCATCATGAAGGCCTGCCTGGAGACAGGGGTGGACTACCTGGATACGGCCAACTACGAGTCGCCGGAGGAGGCCAAGTTCGAATATCGCCATCAATGGGCTTTTCATGAGGACTATCAGAAACGGGGGATCATGGCGCTTCTGGGGTGCGGCTTCGATCCTGGCGTCACGAACATTTTCATCGCCTATGCGCTCAAGCACCACTTCGATACGATTGAAGAGGTGGACATCATGGACTGCAATGCCGGCAGCCATGGCTTGCCCTTTGCCACCAACTTCAACCCCGAAATCAACATCCGGGAGATCACCCAGAAGGGCCGGTATTGGGAGAATGGCGAGTGGAAGGAGACGGAGCCCCTCGCGGTCCATAAAACCTTCGATTTTCCCGAAATCGGGCCGAGGGAGATGTACCTCATGTACCACGAGGAGCTCGAATCCCTCGTTCGGCATATTCCGGGGCTTCGGGCGATCCGTTTCTGGATGACCTTCAGTGACTCGTACTTGACCCATCTGCGGGTGCTGCAGAACGTTGGTCTCACCCGAATCGAGCCGGTCATGTTCGAAGGGCGGCCCATTGTGCCCCTGCAGTTTCTCAAGGCCCTCTTGCCGAATCCGGCGTCTCTGGCGCCGCGCTATACGGGCAAGACCAACATCGGATGCCTGATCCGGGGTCGGAAAAACGGCCAGCCGCGGACCTACTATATCTACAACGTGTGCGATCATGCCGCCTGCTACCAGGAGGTGAAGGCGCAGGCCATCTCCTACACCACCGGTGTTCCCGCCATGATCGGGGCGAAGCTTATGCTGGAAGGGGTATGGCACCAGCCGGGCGTCTGGAATACGGAGCAGTTCGATCCGGATCCCTTCATGGCCGACCTGAACCGGTTCGGGCTGCCCTGGCAGGAGCGGTTCCTGTGAGCCCATCGGATTGGCGGACGCTGGCTCCAACACCCTGTTTTGTGGTGGACGTTGGCCTGATCGAACGGAATTGTCGTCTTCTTGCGGATGTCCGGCGGGAGGCAGGATGCCGCATTCTCCTCGCTCAGAAGGGGTTTGCCCTGTTTCGGCTTTATCCGCTGATCGGGCGTTATCTCGACGGGGTTTGCGCGAGTTCCCCGCACGAAGCCCGTCTGGGTCGGGAGGAGATGGGCAAGGAGGTGCATGTCTTTGCGGCCGCATACAGCGAGCGGGATATCCGGGATCTGCTGACGACGGCCGACGTTTTAATTTTCAATTCCTTCGCCCAGTGGGAGCGCTTTAAGCCGCTGCTGGGTCAGTCCTCGCGGCGCATTCGGCCGGGGCTTCGGATCAATCCCGAGTACTCGGAGATCCCCACGGCCCTTTATGATCCCTGTCGGCCCGACTCCCGGCTGGGGATTCGGTGGCATCAGATGGAAGGACGGTCATTGGAGGGAATCGAGGGTCTTCATTTTCACTGCCTCTGCGAGCAGAACAGCGTTGTGCTGGAGCGGGTTTTGGCACGAGTGGAGGAGCGTTTTGCCCCCTATTTTCGGGGTCGGCGCTGGATCAACTTCGGCGGCGGCCATCACATAACCCGCCCGGATTATGATCGGGAGCACCTGATTCGACTTGTTCGGGAGTTTCGGAGACGGTATCCGTGGCTCGAAGTGATTCTTGAGCCTGGCGAGGCCATCGCGTTGAATGCTGGTTTTCTCATCGCCACCGTCCTCGACATTGTCGAGGCCGACATGCCGATTGCCATCCTCGATACGTCGGCGGCGGCGCACATGCCGGATGTTCTGGAGATGCCCTACCGGCCGCGGGTTGAGGGGGCTGGGAGACCTGGGGAAAAGGCGTGGACGTGCCGGCTGGCGGGGCTTTCCTGTTTGGCTGGGGATGTGATTGGAGAGTACAGCTTTAACCGACCGTTGACGGTCGGTGATCGCCTGGTATTTGAGGATATGGCGCACTATACGATGGTCAAGACCACGACCTTCAATGGTCTGCAATTGCCTTCCATTGCGCTGTGGGATCCGGTGATGGGCCGTCTGGAGGTGATTCGGGAGTTTGGCTACCAGGATTTTCGGAGCCGGCTTTCATGAAAACGAACGCAAGGTGGCCGCCATTTTTGGCGTCGGAATATCCGCCGGTGTCGCGCGAAAAGGCACGTTTCGAAGTGATTCCGGCGCCGCTTGAAAAGAGCGTCTCGTATGGGCGGGGGACGGGGCGGGGTCCGGCGGCGATTCTGGTGGCCTCGCAGCAGTTGGAACGGTGGGAAGACGGGGGTTGCCCGGGGGAGGCTGGACTCTATACCGGCCCGGCGATCGTGTGCCAAGGGAGGTTGGAGGAGATATTGAACCGCATCGAGCGGCGTGTGGGGGAGGCCATTCGTGGGGGGCGGATTCCGGTGTTGCTAGGTGGGGAACACACGGTGACGCTGGGGGCGATCCGGGCCTTCCATCGGGTGGGGCAGCGGTTCGGGATTCTTCAGTTGGACGCTCATGCGGACCTGCGAGATCGGTACGAGGGTGAGTCCTTCAGCCATGCGTGCGTCATGCGGCGGGCGGTTGAGCATAGTGGTGCCCCTCTGTTTCAGGCGGGGGTACGGGCGCTTTCTGAGGAAGAGATTCGGTATCGGCGGGAGAAGGGCATACATCACCGGGATGCTGCGATCGTGCGGCGTTTTCCGGGGTATTGGTATCGTCCGTTACCGGACGATTTTCCGGAGTGGCTGTATGTGACGGTGGATGTGGATGGCTTTGATCCGGCGGTGATTCCTGCGACGGGTACGCCGGTGCCAGGGGGGCTGTCGTGGGACGAGGGGCTTGGGCTTCTTCGCCGTTTGACGGACGGCCGCCGGGTGATTGGGTTTGATGTGGTGGAGCTTGCGCCCCGGCGTGGGGATCACGCCTCGGATTTTGCCGCCGCCCGCTTGGTCTATGCGCTGATGGGTCTGGCGTTGCGAATCTGACCGATCCAATCCTGCGCAGACGGTTTCCCCCGTGTTCTGACACCGGCGAAACAGGCTTTTCTTGCCAAGGCGCCGGTAGGACAGCGATTCTTAATTGGCCGCCATCGGCCTGACCGGAGGTGCTGGGGCTGGACAGGGATGGGAACATGGGCTAATATGACATTGAAGCGAGGGTTCTTTACCAGGTTGGGGGCGCACCGGTTTCGACGGGATTGAGGAAACCAGGGCGGCGCGCCGAGGTCTCCGGTTGGCCTCGTAAAACAACCGGAAACACTAAACAAACGCCGACGAAAGTCTGGCTCTTGCGGCCTAACTAACCGCAACGTTCCACCGCTGCCGCCTGCCAGGCGGATCGGAGCGACGACAGCAGGCTGGCGATTCGAGCGAGCGACCGGTTCGAATCGCGAGATCTCTCGTGGACGCTGGTTTCGGAGCGTGCCTGTCCGTGGGCCTTCTCCGAAACGAGACCCCAAACACGGAACACGCGCGTAGATGCCATGGGGACCCTTTCCCGGACGGGGGTTCGATTCCCCCCGCCTCCACCATTGAACCATTATCCCTTACCCCCTGCTATTCCAAGACCCTCGTGTACGTCAACGAAGCCCTAGGCGTTTTCGCTGTCCGCCCGACGTGCCCCCGAATCGTTCTTCGAATGGAGATCGCATTGAACGACATCGAACGACGCTGGCTTCGGGCGATGCCGAAGACCGTGCGTGCCGCCGCGCCGGGCGTGAAGCGGCACGCGCCGGAGGTGACCTTTCTCTTTGGACACTGTGCCGCCTATTTTTTGGCCCTCCTTTCAGGAGCCGGATTGGGATCTGGCCGCCGGGTTCGGACTCGATCTTCCCCTGTTCGAACGGATGCCGGAACGGCAGCCCCGCGCCACGGAGCCCTGTCTGATTTATTTTCTCAAGAAGGAGCTCGAGGACCGGGGGCAGGCGGACAGCGTTTTTCTCACGGTGGAGCCCGAAACCGTCACTCTTGAACGGGTGGATGAGCAGGGAAACGCCGTTCCGATCGTGCGGGGGGATGGACAGGGAGAGGTGAACGTCTCCCCCCCGCCGCAATGGATTGTTCCGCGCGGGGGACGCGTGAGGGCGGTTCGCGTGGGGCGTCCGCGCTATTCGGAGGCGCCCGGACCCCACCGGCGGATGCTGGAGGATTTTGAATCGGGCTCGTGGCGGGTATCGCGGGATCCAGGGATCCCCTTCGCCAGCAATCACTGGGACGTCGTTCGAGAGGCCGTGGCCATGACGGCGGCGACGGTTTGCTCGGAGGAGCGCACCTCCCATGTGCTCCGGGTTACGTGGCCGAGGCCGTATCCGACCAACGCGCCGTGCGTAGGGTTTTATGCCGTTCTAGAACCGGACCGCCCGCTGGTGATTCCGGGGAAAGCCCGCGCCCTGGGGAAAGAGTGGGAAGGCGCCTCCCAGAGGTTGCGCGTGGTCTATGAATTGGCGGACGCGAAGGGAGAATCCTGGCTGAGTTGCGGAGCAAAGGACGCCTGGAATGCCGATGACATCCATTCGCGATCCTCTTGGAATCACGATGGATAGCGGTACATGACCTTTCCGCTCACGGCCAACGCCCCGGGCGACCATTACCGGGACGCGGGGACCTATTCTTGGGGGTCCGACGGCGACGGCGTCGTGAATCTGCCGCTTTCGATTCGCCGGGTGATTGTTGAGATGCGTACCCATGTGCTGTATGTCAACGCCTTCGTCCCGGTCACGAACTTTACCATTTCCCTCGACCGTCTGACGGCGGACTACGACGATTCCAACGACATGACGGAGACCCCTGTCCGCCTTCAGAACGCCGCGCGGGAAGTCTGGCGCCCGGCGATCTCCGGGCCGGTGCTGGCCAATCCAATCGAGGATTTGAAAACGACCGGCGTGGGCGACCCGCCAGTTATTGAACGCCTCTATCCGCCCGCGGAGATGGCGTCTGGCGACCAGGTGTTTGTGGAGATTCGCCCGGTCAAGGGGCGCCCAGCGGTACACACTCTATGTGACGGCGTACAAGGATGGGCGGGGCGCGCAACCGACCGGACAGGTTCGCGACCCTCGCGAACCCGCGACGCTGGAGATCGGCCGGCTTCCGCCTTTGACGCCGATGGTTCTGTTTGCCACCCATACGGACAACGAGGGCCGCGAATCGCGTCCCTCTGCTCCCCGCATGATTGTTCTTTGCGACGAGTTCCCATTCAAATAGCCGTCTGAACCGGCCGGGGCTCAGGGCGAGAGGGAGGATTTGCTTCGCGAGGTGGTCAGCGCGACGTCCACCGGACGCCGCTCCAGAAGGGCAAGTGACGTTTCGATGATCTCCTCGGCTTGGTAGGGGCTGCTGACGCCGACGGCGACCATATCGTGAGCGCGAAGGGTGCTCCAGGCGAAGGCGAGGCCGACCAGGGGAGTCAGACGTCCAGCGGCGAGTGGCTTGATGGCAATGACGGGTTTTTTCGCGCGGGCGATCATCTGATGGACCCACTCCACCTCGATCTGCATGAGAAAACCGAGGGCGTTGTAGATCTGGCAGTAGGTTTGGACATCCAGCCCCGCGGCATCGGCATAGAGCGGGGTCTCGGGCATGTGAGAAGAAAGGCCGGGAATCATGCTCCGTTCCCGGATCATGGCCAGAAAGGGTTCGATGCCTGGCAGACGGCGTGTCTTTCGGTCCACAAAGGCATCCGTCACGCACTGGTGCGGCATGCAGATATCCACACCGACGTCCCGATGGGCATCCAGGACGCGCCGGGCTTCATCCTGATCCGCGGCGTGACCGGTCACCGGCCAACTGGGGATGGCCAGGCGGATGATCCGGCGCCCGACGCTTTGTTCGGCCCGGTCTACGGCTTCCACGAGCTTGGGCTCCGGCCGCATGCCGTAGAAAGTATCCACGCCGGCCCGGAGGAAGACCTTCAACACCTCGGCGATTCGAGCGGCGTCCATCGTTTCCTGGATATCGCGGTCCTGGGCCTTGCTGCGATGGGAAAACCCGAGGAACCAATTCGTTCCTATCATCAGGCGAGAGACCGAAAGCGTTTCGATGGTGGTTCGAGGAAAATCATTCATGGGCGAGCGGATCCGGAAGGGGAGGCCGGGGACACGGGAACCATGACCCGAAGGTGGGCAGGCGCCGCCCGTGGCGAGTGAGGAGGGAGCACCGCCGTACCAGCCCCGCGGATCTGGATTTTGGAAAGGGCAGGCAGGGCGCCGGCAGAAATATCGAGGGAGACGCGGATGTATCGTTTCCCCGCCCGCTGGATTCGGGCGAGCCCCCATGCGTCCCCGGCCGCCCAGAAATGGAGACCGGGGCGAAGCGCGAAGGTGAGGCGTCCCTCGATGGCCGAATAATCGAAACCGGACCAGGCAGGGATGGCCGTCCAGGAGGCCATGGCGCGAGCATAGTGGTGGCCGCACTCCGCTTCGTCGAAGGGGTTTCGGCGGCGCCCATCATAGCGATCCCGAATGGCACGGATGACCCGAAGCCCCTCCTTCTCCATCCCTTCCATGAGGAGGTGAACGGCCACGATGTATTCGAAACCGGTCATGACCTCGGCATAATAGGGGAAGGGAATGCGAAGACGCCCATGGGGATAGGCCGCCATGATCAGGGCCTCTTCATCGCCGAGGGCGAACCCGCGCATCGGATTGAAGTGATCCCAGAACCCCCGTTTCCGGTTGAAGCGGAGGATGCTGCGGAGGGTTTTCCGGATCTGATTTGGAGGCGCCAGCACCCCCAGTCCCGCCGTATGCGCGATCACCTGACCGACAAGTTGGTCCACCAGACAACCGTCTCCCAATTGAAAAATGAGATTGGCCGGGTCCGATCCCATTCCGACCAGAAGGCCGGGATGAATGGCGTTGCGGTCGGGGATCGGTTGAATCTCGTGGCGATAGTAGTGGCCGTTGAAAAGCCGAGTCGCCAAGGTTTGGCGCCCATTTTCAAAGAGGCGATGGCATTCCTCGGCAAAGTCGTTCTCGCCGACGGCGCGCGCCATCTCCTCGGCGGCCCGGAGGGCGCCGAGATACCAGAACTCCATCTGAGGATTAGGGCCGTAGTATTCTACGTCCATCGTGTTGTGCTGGCAGCCTTCCATCACCCCGTCGTGATCGGCGTCCCAGCAGCCCTTGCGCCAGGCGAAGGCCAGCGCCCGCTTCGCGGCCGGCCAGAGGCGACGCAGAAAAGCGTCGTCGCCCTGCAGGCGCCACTCGCGATAGAGCTTGATGAGGCATCCCATCTGGCCGTCCGCAGCGGCTTTCCCGAATTGACGGGCGCTGGGGTCTATCGGAAGGCTGATCCGGAAACTCATCAGGCCGATCTCGTCGGTGGC
>Ga0308419_1000051_pt1 | contig 94518 bp, 82 predicted proteins | sample HotsprSampleMS50_FD_203674 | JGI IMG/M metagenome (GOLD analysis project Ga0308419, IMG submission 203674) | Hot spring phototrophic mat microbial communities from Mushroom Spring, Yellowstone National Park, Wyoming, United States - 20090730_MS50 ... | reverse complement strand
ACCGACGTAGACTCGGCGACGCGCTGTCGGCACGCAGGTCGGAGTGTTCCTGGTGCGGGCGAGCCTGTGACAGTGCACATCCAGCAGAAGGCGGCCTGATCGCCGTCACCAGTCCAATTGAGAGGGCGGAGTTTCTTGAGAGGATCGCCTGCAGCGCACGAACAATCCATACGCTGAAAGGTCATACGGGTCAACCATAAACCTCGGCAACCAGGTCATCGGGGATCTCCACCTGGCAGCGCAGCAGCGCCTGGGCGTGGGTCTTGCCCTGGGCGTCGGTGAGTAGGCTCGCCGTGCCGCCGCCGCCCAGCGAATCGCGCAGCAGGAAGTTCAAGCCCAGCACGTTGGGCACCTCGTACCGGCGCACGCCGCCGCGGGCGATGGCACCCAGGCGCTCACCCACCCACTGCTCGGTAATAACGGCGCGCAAGACCTCGTAGATGGCTGGGCTGCGGGCGATCAGGCCGACGTTGGAGTCTTCCCCCTTGTCCCCCGAGCGTGCGAAGGCAACCTTCTCCAGCGGGACCAGCATATCCAAGGTTAGCATGGTGCGCGCTGCCGCCGATGCCACCAAGGGAAGGACCTACAATGAGGCCATGCAGCGCCCCTCCCCCGCGGCTCTGTCCGCCCTGCTTGTGGCCGTGCTGCTGACCCTGTTTTACCCAGCGCTGGTTCTTGACCGCCGACTCGCCCCGGAGGCGGCGCTGCACTCCCTAGCGCCGTGGCGCTCCCTGCTCGGCCCCTACCCTAAGGCTTCGCCCCTCACCGTCGAGGCCGCCTCGTCTCTGGGGCCTCGCCTTGCCGCCATCGCTCGGGAGCCTGGGGCCACGGCGCTGTGGAACCCGTGGATTGGCGGTGGCCGCGGCGGCTGGCTGGCCAGCGCCCGGGAAGGCGGCACGCCCCTCACCTTGGCCGCCGCTTGCCTCGCCCGCCCGGGGTGGGAATGGACGGCGCTGCTGGCCCTCACCGTCGGCTTGGCCATGGCCGGGACGTATTGGCTTGTCCGCCTGCTCGGTTTCCCTCCCGCCGCGGCCGGCGTGGGCGCCGCCACCTACGCCCTGTCGGGGGCCGCCAGCAGTACGTGGCTGACCGCTGACGGCGCCGCTGTGGCCCTCGGACCTTTGCTGTTGGTACCGCTCCTGCACCCCACCTGGAGCGCTGCCAAGCGCACCGGAGCGGGCGCCGCCACGCTCACCTTGCTACTGTACTCCGGCCCGCAGGCGGTGCAGTTCGTCGCCCTGGCAGCAGCCTATCTACTGGCGTTCGCGACGAGGGCGAGGCGGCCATGGCGCCTTGTAGGGCTGCCGGTGCTGGCGCTGGGGCTGGCCACGGCCACGTTCATTCCGCGGCTGTGGGTGTTTACGGCAACCAGGGAACCAGAGGTACCCGTGACGGCGGGGGCACCCCTACCTGCCGTGGGGATTCGGGCGGTCGTCGTGCCGTTCGCCTACGGCGACCCCAACACCGCGGCGCTGGCACCGTCGCCGCCATCCACGGCGACCCTGCGCGGAGCGCAGGCGGCGTTCCTCGGCACGGCGGTGCTGCTCCTGGCCGCGGTCGGGGCGGCGCGACCCTTTCCTGCCGGGGGACGAGCGTTCTGGGTGATGGTCACCCTCACCGCGGGGCTCCTTGCCCACCTTCCAGAGGGACTCCTACGGGCCCTGGGTTTGGCTCAGCGTCCATTCGCGGCAACCGCCCTGGGGTGTGCGGTGCTGGCCACCGCCGGCTCCCATCTGCTGACGCGCCAGCTGTCAGCTCCGCCCGCCAGAGTGTGGCTAGGAGCTACCCTGGTGGGGACCGTGCTACTGCGGCTACTACCAGTCGCTGCCCACGGCTTGCCCTTCGCCCCAGCTTCGGCGGCGACCTTGGAGCATCCCGCTAACTCCGGGCAGGCTGGCAGCGTTGGTACGCGCTTGGTGGCTTTCGGTGCCACCTTACCCCCCGACACCGCCGCCCTCTTTTCCCTGGTTGACCTGCGGGCGGCGAGTTTGGCGGCGGAACCCAGGTACGCGGCTCAGCTTCGCCCCCGAGAGGATGGCACGGTGGGCTTCGAGCGGGTCCTCGACCCGGCGCTGGGGCGACTGGGCGCCCGATTGCTCATGGAGCCGGCGCAGCTGCACGTGATCTCGGCGGAGGTGTTCTCCCGCAGCTTCGCCAGCTCCGGCCAACGGGTGCCATCACCGCAGCCCGGCGTGGCAGCGGTCCTGGTGTCCTTGCCCACAGGGGCAGTGCGGGTGGCGCTGCCGGCTGGCGGCACGCCAGTGGAGGGCGTGTGCTTGGTATGGGAGAGCGCCACCCTGGACCTCCTCCCCGACCCCGCCCTCGCCGTCGAGAGCGACGCCTGGAGGTGGTTCTTGCTGCCCGAAAAGGTGAGTGCCGGAAAGGCCACCCTGCTGGTGCAACCGGCCGCCGCCGTGCCCGCCGAGCCGACGCTGCTGTGGGACACCTCCGGCCTGCTGCTGGTGGCCGAGCGGGCTGGCGCCCGCCTCTGGCTGGCCACCCAAGCCCGACCCCTGGCCTTCGCCGCCCGAGGCCTGGCTGCCGAGGGTGAACCGCCCCTCCCCGACGTGCTGGGGGTACAGGTGCCCCGCAACCGCGTGGGAGCCCTCGCCGCCGCCGTGCGTCCCGAAGCCGCACGGGTATACGTGGTGCACGCCTTGGCGACGCGGATCGCGGTCCAGGTCCACAGCGAGGCACCTCGCCTGCTGGTGCTGCTGGTCAAGTACCGGCCGTCGCTGTGGCGAGCACAGGTGAACGGCCGGCCGGCCGCCACCGAACCGATAGACGGGGTGTGGACCGGTCTGGTGATCCCCGCCGGCACCTCCCACGTGGAGCTGCAGGCGCACCTGCCATGGTGGGTGATCGTGACCGCTGGCGCTGGGGCGCTGGGGATGGCCGCCCTCGCCGCTGGCCAGCGCGGCCGCAGAGGGGAAGGCACCACGAGAGGAGTCGCCCCGTGAAGCTGGTGATCCAGATCCCGGCATGGAACGAGGAGGCAGTGCTGCCCGCAACCCTCGCCGAGCTGCCGCGCGCCGTGGAGGGCTTTGACGAGGTGGAGGTGTTGGTGGTCGACGATGGTTCCCGGGACGCCACTGCCACCGTGGCGAAGGCGCACGGCGCGCGGGTGGTGCGGCTGCCGGCCCACCGCGGTCTCGCGGCGGCATTCATGGCCGGGTTGAGCGCCGCCCTGGAGGCCAACGCCGACGTCATCGTCAACACCGATGCCGACGGTCAGTACGATCCCGCCGCCATCGCGGCTCTCACTCGGCCGATCCTGGCTGGCCAAGCCGACATGGTGTTGGGCGATCGCGGCGTCAGCACCCTCGCCCACTTCTCCCTGCCCAAGCGCTGGCTGCAGCGCCTGGGCGCTAGCGTCGTACGCTTTCTCTCCGGGGTGCCGGTGTTCGACGCCACTACGGGATTCCGCGCCTTCTCCCGGCGCACCGCTGCTCACCTCAACTGCTTCACCACCTTCACCTACACGCTGGAGAGTTTGATTCAAGCGGGCCTGGCTGGCCTGAGCGTCGCGTCGGTGCCGGTGGCCACTCGGCCGCCGGCTCGCCCCTCCCGCCTGTTTCGCAGCACCGCCACCTACGTACTGCTGCAATTCGTTGGCCTGGTGCGCCTGGTCTTCATTTACCGGCCGCTGCGCCTGCTGCTGGCCATCGCCGCGCTGCTGGTTATGTCGGCGCTGGGGCTGTTCGCCCGCTTCGCGTACTTCTACTTCACCGACCTCTCGCCGGCCGGGCACGTACAATCGCTCATCGCCGGCGCGGTGTTGGCGCTGGCCGGCATGCAGCTGGCGGTGCTGGCGGTGCTGGCCGACCTAATCGCCGTCAACCGACGGTTGCTGGAGGAGCTGCGCGCCCGGGAGAGGGGCAGGCGGTGACCGACGCCCGTTGGCGGCGCGCCTGGCCGCTGCTCCTGCTGGGTTTGCTGGTGGCGATGGGGCTATTGGTGGTGGCTAAGCCGGGCCGGGTCGTCTCCCTCGCCGCCCAAGCGCACCCGGCCGGCCTGGCCGCCGCCCTCGTGGCCACGGCGGCGGTCACGGTGCTGCGGGGGCTGCGCCTGCGGGTGGTGGTCGGTCCTTCCTTGAGCACCTCCCAGGCCCTGGGCGTGCACGCGGTAACTCAACTCGCCACCTCCGTCGTACCCATGCGCCTGGGCGAGGCGGCCATCCTGCCGTTGCTGCACCGGGCCGGGGTGCCCGGGCTCCTGCGCGGCTTCTCCGTCGCCCTCACCGTGCGGCTGTTGGATCTCCTGGCACTGCTGACCTGGGCCAGCGCCGCCGGGGCCTGGGTCGGCGTGCGCGGCAGCGCCGCCGGGTTTTTGCTTACCGTCCTCGTCCTCACCACGGTGGCGGCGGCGGCGCTGGGCCAGAGCCTCGTGGGGTGGGCGGTACGTCGCCTCCGACGCGCGTCGCCGCGCCGCCGGCGGATACTACGGCAGATTCTGCGGGTGCGCGGCGAACTGCGGCGACTGGTAGCCACCCCGAGGCGCGCCGCGGCAGCGGTGGCCCTGTCGCTGGCCGCCTGGGGCGGGGTGTGGGGGGTGACGGTGCTGCTGCTGCGCGCCATGAACCTGCACTGGCCGGCGACCAGCGTGTTGTGGGGAACGCTGGGGGCCGCCGCCGGAGCGGCCCTACCCATCAACGCCGTGGGCAACTTCGGCTCCCTCGAGGCGGGGTGGACTGCCGCCCTTGCCGCCGTGGGCATCCCGGCCGGGGAGGCGCTGGCCGCCGGGTTTGCCACCCACGCTTGGAGCTTAGTGTTCAACGCCCTGCTGGCCGTTGCCGCCGCGCCGCTGCTTCGGCTTCACGACGCGAAAGAAGCAGCGGCAGCCCGCGCCTCGGCAAGGGCCCCCCGCAGGGCGTGAAGGTCCGACGCCAGGAGGGTCAGCTCCACGGCGACCGCTCGGCGCTGCGGGCACACGCTGAAGCGCGCGGCCAAGGCAACCCGGCCGCCAGCCAGCATCTCAGCCACATCCTGCAACGACCCCTCCAGTGGCGCGTAGGGGTCCACCACCTGCGCCAGGTACACCCCAGGCTTGAGCAGCAACAGCAGATGGGGGGCACGGTGGCTCTCCCCTGCCATGAGGACGGCCAGCAAACGGTTGGCGATGGCGTCACGCTGGGGAGCCAGCGCCACCAGGGCAGGCTCTTCCCCCGGGACGAGGGTCACCGACCCCACAAACCCTCGGTGGGAGGCGCACACAGCGGCGGCGCTTCCGGCCAGGGCGCGGGCCACCAGGGAATAGGTGGCGGCCGGCACCTCCAGCGTCACCGCGACAAAGGGCACGCCCGCCGCAACGCCCCGCCGGACCATCGAGCGCCGCCCGTCAGCCCGCCCCGCACGCGCACCTGATCCCGCTGCGGTCGCACTTGCCGCCCCCACGAGCCGTCTCCACCACCCTCGCACCTTTACCACAGGGGCTTTCCGACCAGCTCGCGATCGAGACGATCGGCCAAGTCGTCCAGCTGCCGGCCCAGCTCCTGGCACAGCTCCTCCACGTCGCCCTGGAGCTGCTCCACCGTCCAGGGCTCGCCGTACTCCACGACCACCTTAGAGAAGGGCCGTGGCAGCACCATACGGTCCCAGGAGCGCAACAGCCTCGGCCGGCGACAGGAGAAGGTGGCTGGCACCAGGGGAACGCCGGCCCGCCGCGCCAGCACCACGGCACCCGGCTTCGCCTGCCGCCACGGCCCCCGGGGGCCGTCGATGGTCAGGCCCGCAAAGGGGGCGCCAGCTAGCAAAATCTCCTGCACTTCCTGTAGCGCCTCGCGACCGCGCTGGGAGCTGGAGCCGCGGGCCGAGCGCAAACCCAGTGCCGCCAGCGCCCCGGCCGCCACCGCCCCGTCGGCCGAACGGCTAGCCATGGAAACCGCGCCGCACCCCAAGTTGTCCATCATCACGCCCATCAAGCGGCCGTGCCAGAAGGCCAAAACGCACCGTTTTTCCATGGCCGCGCGGTTGCGTGACTCGAAACGCAACGTCGCCCGCCACACCCAAATTATCAGGCCCAGCAGAATTCCGAGGAGGTAGTGCAGTTTCTCCCGCACCCCGTGATTCTCCCACGCCCGGCAGCCGCCGGCGGAACAGCATCAGTGGGTGCAGTGTTAGGCTTGATGAATGCGGACCCTGCGCGTTTTCCGGCGGGTGCTTGCCTACTACCACGAGCATCGGGCGGCGGCGCTGGCCGGATGCGCCAGTGCGTTGGCCGGGGCGTTGATCTCACTGGCGGCGCCGGGTATCGTCCGCCGCGCCATCGACGCCCTAGTGGCCGGCGAGGGGGCCTCCGCCGCCCTGCCCTTCGCGGCTTTGATCCTTGCCGTGGCGGGGGTTTCGGGGTTGTTCATGTTCGCTCAGCGCCGCCTGCTGGTGGGCGTTTCCCGCCATCTGGAACACCGCCTGCGCGTCGACCTCTACGCCCACCTCCTCACCCTTCCCCCCTCGTTCTTCATGCGCGAGCGCATCGGCGACATCATGACCCGCATGAGCTCCGATGTGGGGGCGGTGCGCCTTGCCGTTGGCCCCGCCCTGATGTATACGCTGTCCACCGGCACCTTGATGATCGCCGCAGTGACCCTGATGATCCGCATCCATGGGCTGCTCACCGCCCTGGCGCTGACGGTGGTCCCTGCCGTGGCCCTGGCCACCCGCTACTTCGGTTCGCGTATCCACGCCCGGTGGGGCTTGGCGCAAGAGCGCCTGTCGGCGTACACCGCCCGCCTGCAGGAACACCTGGTGGGGATCCGGGTGCTGCGCGCCTTCTCCTGCGAGGGGCACGAGCAGCGCGCCCTCGCCGCACGCAACCGCGCCTACGTCGCCGCCAATGCGCGGTTGATCTCCCTGCAGGCCGCCTTCCAACCGTTGCTGCAAGGGCTCATCGGTGTGTCCTTCGTCATCGTCCTGGGGGTGGGCGGTAACGCCGTGCGGGCCGGCGCCATCACCTTGGGCCAATTTGTGGAGTTCAACCTCTACCTGGTGCGCCTCATCTGGCCGATGATCGCCGTCGGTTACGTGGTCAACCTGGTGCAGCGAGGCGCCGCGTCCATGTCCCGCATCGAGGCGCTGTTCGGCGAGCCTGGCCTGCCTGTGACCGAGGAGGAAAGCCCGTCGGTGGAGGCGTCGCCCGCCTCGCTGGAGCTTCGCCAGCTCTCCTTCACCTACCCCAACGGCCGCGACCCCGCCCTCAACGGTCTTTCTCTCTCTCTGGCGGCAGGCGAGCGGGTGGCGGTGGTGGGCGGGGTGGGCAGCGGCAAGTCGACGTTGCTCCACCTCGTTCCGCGGCTGCTGGAGCCTCCCGCGGGGACGGTTTTGTTGGACGGTCGCGACGTGCTCCACATCCCCCTCGGCGAGCTGCGCCGCAGTGTCGCCCTGGTGCCGCAATCCAGTTTCCTCTTCTCCGCCACGCTGCGGGAGAACATCGCCCTGGCCCGCCCCCAGGCCAGTGACGCAGAGGTCCTCGCCGCCGCGTTGGCGGCCGGGCTTGGCCCGGACTTGGCCGAGCTGCCGGAAGGGCTTGGCACGGTCATCGGCGAGCGGGGGGTGACCCTGTCGGGAGGCCAGCGGCAACGGGTGGCCATCGCCCGAGCGCTGCTGGCGCAGCCGCGCCTGCTCCTGCTGGACGACTGCCTGTCCGCCGTGGACGCCAGCACCGAGCAGCTCATTCTGAAGAGTTTGCCAGCCGCTACGGTGCTCTTCGCCACCCACCGCCTGGCCGCCGCCGAGTTGTGCGACCGCGTGGTGGTCTTGGATCAGGGCAAGGTGGTGGAGGAGGGGCCGCCCGCCGAGCTGGCGCGGCGGGGGGGGCGATACGCCCACCTCCTCACCCTCCAGCGCCTGGACAACCTGGAGGCCCCTGCCCAGGCCCAACGCGCCGCCTCGTGACTACCGCCCCTGGGGCGCCTAGGTGGTGACCCAGTGACAGGCTGAAAGAGTGCTAGACGCCTGGCAGGCGAGAGCGGTATCGGTGACCGTGGTCGGGCGCCGCGGCCGGTGACAGTGACCGCGGCCGCAAGCGGGCACGGGGGAGGTGACCACGGCCGTGGCGGGGGCGAGCCGGCGCTGGGCCCGCGCGGCCGCAGCCCGCCGGGTAGGCGCGGGCACTGCCACGTCGAACGCCCTCAAGGTGCAAGCCTGCGGGCCCGCGCCCCCAGCTGTTTACTGGGTGTCTGTGGCTGCGCCGGGGGAAGTGTTGGGCCCCCCGCACCGCCCGGTCAGGGTGAGGGCCATCTCGATGCGGGCGAGCACCTCGTCCACCGTGATAGTGGCCATCGCCCCTGGGCGGGTCCGCCGAGTGATGGGGCGTGCGGGATCGTCTCCCGGCTGGTTGTAGTGGTCCACCAGCAACTGGCGGAACTTTACTGGCCCACAGCGACGGGGGTCCGAATAGGCGTATAGCCCCACCGTGGGCACCCCCAGCGCCACTGCCAGGTGCAGCGGGCCGGTATCCGGCGCCACCACCACCCGGCAGTGGGCCAGCTTCACCATGGTGGTGCGGACCGGCCCATCCAGGGCCATGACCAGCGGGGTGCGCGCCGAAGCCGCAATCTCCCGTGCGGCGTCCGCCTCCCGAGCCCCGGGTCCACCCACCAGCACGGGCACAAGTCCAAACCGTGCCGCCGCCGCGTCGGCGAGGCCAGCATAGGCGGCCGGCGGCCAATCCTTGCAGCGGCTAGACGAGGCCACCACCAGTCCCAGCGCCGGTCCGGGCAACCCCGCGGCGAAGGCGGCACCCGCCGACCTTTCCTCCGGTGTGAGAACGAGGTCCCAGCGCGGCTCGTAGTTCTGGATGCCCAGATACGCTAGAAACTCCAAGTACTGCTCGAAAACGTGGCCGGCGGGGCGCGGTGGCAGGTGGGCATTGGTGAAGAAGTAGTGTAGTTCGCGGGAGCGACGGAAGTCGAACCCCAGCTTCACCGGCGCCCGCACCATGGCCGCCACCAGGCTGGCCTTGAAGCTTACCTGGGGGACCAGGCACAGGTCGTAGCTCTCCCCCGCCAACTGGCGGCGCAGACTACCCCAGCCACGGCGCCGCGGAAAGACGATGAAGCGGTCCACCGCTGGCTGGTGGCGCACCACCTGGTAGGGCACCGGGTGCAGGATCCACGCGATGTGCGCCCGGGGAAAGCCAAACCGTAGACCGTTGACCATCGCCAGGGCGTGCACCACATCCCCCAGGGCCGAGGTGCGGATGACACAGATGCGGCGCGGTTCACTCTTCAGCACGGGCAGTCCCATAAGAGGCGAAAAGGTGGCCGAGAAGCTGTTCCACCTCGCTCAAGGACGCCACGCCGCGGCCTAATTTGCGCACCGAGCGGGCCAGCCGGTTTAAATTGCGGCGCCGCGCCCTGGCGGGCAAGGGCCGCGTCATGAGGGAGGCCTTGTCCACGTCCAGGATCATCACTCGCCCGCCACTGGTGAGCAGGAAGTTCTTGAGGTTCAAATCCCCGTGGTACACCCCGGCGCGGTGCAGCGCCGCTACTACCCGCCCCACTGCCGCCATCACCGCCGCCGCATCCCGTGGCGGTCCACCGTCGCGGCCGAAGACCGCGGCAGCGGCGTCTTCGCTGCCTTCTACCAGCTCGAAACCCATCTCCATGCGCACCACCACGCCCCGCCGCCGCCACGCCACGAATACCACGTCGGGGGTCGCAACCCCGCGGGCGTTGAGAACATCCGCCACTGCCAGGTTGGTCAGCGCCCGCCGCGCCGAAAGAAAACGGTCGCCGGTCAGCGGCGCCAGCCATCCACCGTGAAACAAACGCTTGACGAGGATGCGCCTCTCGCCAACCACGCCCACCACCACTGGCCGCCGCCCAGCCAGGAAGACAGCCTCCGGCCGGCTGGCCAACGCTTGGTACACCCAATCCCAGCTCTGGTAGAGCTCCCTCACATGATCAGCCAACTGGGGCCGGCACCGGCCGTGCACACCCCCCACCCGGAAGGCGACGCGCGCTGCCCCCTCGCTCACGCCCCACAGCATAGCGTGGGCGCTGCCACCACCGGCGGAATGCCGCTACACTGCCCACCGCATGGGCGGAGAGGCCAAACGGGACACCCCAGGCAATCGGGTGCGCTGGCGCGTGGAGTTCGCCGCCGTGAAAACCTTGGCCTTCCTCCTCGCCCTCATGCCCCACCCACTGCGGCTGCACCTGGGGCTCGCCCTGGGCCGGCTGGCCTTTCGAGTGGACCGCCGCCACCGCCGCGTCGCCCTGGCCAACCTGCGCGCCGCCTACCCCGACGCGGCCGCCGTTTGGCATCGCCGCACCGCCCGGCAGAGTTTCCAGCACTTGGGGCGGCTGCTGGTGGAGATCCTGGCGCAGGATCGCCTTCTCCCGCGGCTGTCAGAGCTGCTGGAACTCCAGGGGGTCCACCACCTGCGCCGGATCGCCGGCAGCGGCCGCGGGTACTTTCTCCTCTCCGGCCACTTCGGCAGCTGGGAGTGGGTGGCACTACACCAGGCCACCCTCGGTTGTCCCCTCTGGATGATCACTCGCCCCCTCGACAACCCCCACCTGGAGGAACTGCTCGCCGCACGCCGCCGGGCCACCGGCAATCGCGTGGTGCACAAGCGCAACGCCGTCCGCGAGATGGTTAAGGCCATCAAGCACGGGCACGGGGTGGCTATGGTCATCGACCAGGATTTCCTCTCGCCTGGCGCACACTTCGTGCCGTTCTTCGGGCGTCTGGCCGCCACTACTCCCACCCTGGGCACCCTGGCCTGCCGACTCGGTGTCCCCGTGCTGCCGGTCTTTTCCTACCCGCTGCCGGGGGGACGGTATCGAGTGGAATATGAGGAGCCCATCGTGCCGCCGACCGGGGGGGACCAGGAGGCTGCCGCGCGGCTGGTTACCCTCCAGGCGACGGCGCGCATCGAGGCGGCCATCCGCCGCCACCCCTCGGCGTGGTTCTGGATGCACAACCGCTGGCGCACCCGCCCGCCTGAGGAGCTGGAGGCCGCCAACCCGGGACCCACCTAGGTCGACCGCCGCGCGCTGCCGGTTCCCGGAGCAGGTGCGGTGGCATCACGCATCGGAGTTTGTCTCCACCCGCCCTACCCCGGCGATCCGCGGCCGTAGCCGTGGTCGTGGCCATGCCTGTGACCGTGCCATGTCTGGGTTGATGGTGGGGGCGTGCTGCCCCTTACCAAGCGCCGCGCCGCACCGTCGCAGCGGCCCAGCTACTCCACCATCCCTTGCAGCGCCGCCAGACGCCGGTACAGCCCGCCACGGGCCAACAGCTCGGCGTGGGTGCCCTCTTCCACCACCCGCCCCCCGTCCATCACCGCAATGCGGCTGGCGTGGCGCACCGTGGCCAGGCGATGGGCGATGACCAGGGTGGTGCGCCCGTGCATGAGGTTCTCCAGGGCGCGCTGAACGATGGCCTCCGCCGCCGCGTCCAGTGCCGAGGTGGCTTCGTCGAGCACCAGGATAGGCGGGTCTTTGTACAGCGCCCGAGCCACCGCCAGGCGTTGCCGCTGGCCACCCGAAAGGCGCACCGCCGCTTCGCCCACCACCGCGTCGTACCCCCCCGGGAACTCCAGGATGAACTCCTCGGCGAACGCCGCTTGGGCGGCGCGCCGCAGACGGTCCTCGTCCACCACTGCCTGGCCGTAGGCGATGTTGGCGCGAATGGTGGTGTTGAACAGCACCGTCTCCTGGGTCACCAGGCCGATGTGGGCACGCAGGGAAGAAAGGGAGAACTCTCGGATGTCCACGCCATCCACCAGGATGGCCCCTCCGGTAACCTCCCAAAAACGCGGCAACAGTTGCGCCACCGTGGACTTTCCCGCCCCCGACGGGCCCACCAACGCCACCACTTCCCCGGCAGGGATGACGAGATCCAGGTCCACCAGCACCGGTTTATCGCGTTCGTAGGCGAAGCTGACCCCGGCAAAGCGAATCTCCCGCTTGACCCCCGGAAATGCACGCGCCTGAGGACGATCCAGCACCACCACCGGGGCGTCGATGACTGAGAAGACCCGCTCCGCCGAGGCAATGGCCGTTTGCAGGGCGACGTTGGCCTTGTTGAGCCGTTTGACGGGGGCGTAAAGGGCGTAGAGGCTGACAAGAAACGAGCTGAACGTCCCCACCGTCATCTCGCCCCGGGCGATAAGGTGCGAGGCGTAGCCGAACAGCACCAAAAAGCCCGCCGCGCCCAGGATCTCCATCACCGGGGCAGTCATCGCTTGGACCTTGCGCGCCCTCAGGTTGGCCCTAAAGTGCCGCCACGTTGCCTCGCGGAAACGCCGCGCCTCAAACGCCTCCATGCAGAACGCCTTGACCACCCGGTACCCTTTGAGGACCTCGTCGAGGACGGTGTTCATCTCCCCCAGGCGCTCCTGGCTCTGGGAGGCCCGCCGCCGCAAGCGCTGGGCGAAATGCACCAGCGGCCACACCAGCAGCGGGGCCACCACTACAGATGCCACCGCCAACTTGAAATGCAGAGAAAACAAAAGGGTAAGCACACCGATGATGGTGAAGGTGTCCTGGAAGAGGTCTGAGAGGCGGTCCGAGATGGCGTTGGTGATCTGCTCCACGTCGTTGGTGGCCCGAGACATCAGCGTCGCCGTGGGTTGCTGCTGGTAAAACTGGGCGGACTGAGCCAGTAGCGCATCCATGAGACGATCGCGCAAATCCTTCACCGCACCCAGGCCGGACCGGAAGAAGGCGTAGTGCCCGAGGTAGGTGAAGAGGTTTTTCGAGACCACGGCTAGGAAGGCGAGAAATAGAACGATGGAGCGGTCGCTGGGCAGGTGGCGCCGCAGTTCCTCCTTGGCGGCCTCGAACCACCCCTGCAGCGCCTTTACCACCCCCACCTGAGGGATGCGCTCGCCTCGGGCCGCCCGTGCCGCCGCCACAGCCTGGTCGGCATTCACCAACACCTCATCGAACACTGGCTGCACCAAAAAGAGGAGAGAAACCGCCGACAGGGCCACCCCGACCATCCCGGCGACGGCCACCGCCACCCATCCGGCGTGGGGACGTAGGAACGACACCAGACGCAGCAGCGGTCTCACCGCCAACTTCCGCCCATGGGGAGCCATTCTACGGCGAACATCACGGCGTGGGCGGCAGTGAGATCCTGGCTTTCCCGCACGGCACTGGCACCCTGCGGACCGTCGGCTGGGCTGCGCCCCCCCATGTCACCTAAACGGTGCCCTTTCAACGGCGCCCGCCCTACCCACCGCGCCTACGTCCACCGCTCCTCTGACCGGGAGTGATCCTCGCCCTCGCTAAGTACGGCGCGGGGGTCACGGCCCGACACCCGCCGGAAGCGCTCCCCCATCCCCTCCACAACCCCCGCTGACTCGTCCACCTCCACGCGTTCCACGCGATGCAGCGGCACGAAGAGGGTCACCGGCCCAATCAGGTGCTCCCCTTCCCGCGCCCACTGGCGGAGGAAATCCTCGAACGTCTCCACCGGCACGCCGCGCAAGGTGACCCCCGCCGCCGACAGCTCCAGCAGTAGTCCCCAGAACTTCTCCCGCGGCGAAGCGCAGCTGACCACCACTAAGCGCAACGGATCCACGGCCTTACTTCCCCGGCTGGCACAGCTCCAACAGCACTCCCCCGGTGGATTTGGGATGGACGAAGCACACCAGACTGCCGTGCGCACCGGGGAGGGGATGCTCGGACAACAATTGAAAGCCCGCCTCGGCCAGTGCCGCCATGGTAGCACGGATGTCGTCCACGTGGAACGCGATGTGGTGCAACCCCTCGCCTCGCTTGGCGAGGAAATTGGCGATGGGGGAATCTTCGGCGGTGGGCTCCAGCAACTCGATGCGCGTCCCCTCCACGGGAAGGAATGTCACCCGCACCTTCTGATCCGGCACCTCTTCGCTGCCCTCGGGCACCAGTCCCAGCGTCCGGTACAACTTTACACGCTCCTCCAGCGACCGCACCGCCACACCGATATGGTCAATCTTCTGCATCGCCTATCCTCCCTTCTCGCCAGCCGCTCGAACCCCTCATTGGCGGGCCTCCACGCCTTGCATCCGCGCCAACAGCCGCCGCGCCGCGGCGTGCACGTCCAGGTGCCCGTCCATCACCCCGCGCACCGTCTCCTCCAACACGGCGTGGAAATCACGGCGCAGGCGCTCGCAGACCAGCGCCCCGACCAGCCGCTGGAGGCGCTCGGCAAGTTGTCGATGGCGCCGCGCGGCGCGCCGCTGCCCGCTGTCCAGAAAGGCCCGGTGGCGGGTAATCGCCTGCCGCAGCTCGGCGACCCCCTCTCCGCTGGTGGCCGACGTGCGCACGATGGGGGGTCGCCACTCGGCTTCCGCCTGCAGCTCCAGCATACCCTCCAGAGCCGCTACCTGGGCGTCCGCTCCCGGACGATCTGCCTTGTTGACCACAAAAATATCGCCGATCTCTAGAATCCCTGCCTTGGCCGCCTGGATATCGTCCCCCAGCCCGGCGACGGTCACCACCACCACCGTATCCACCACACCGGCGACGTCCACCTCGTCCTGCCCCACGCCCACCGTCTCCACCAGCACCCAGGGGAAGCCAGCCGCATCCAAGACGTCGAGGGCATCCGCTGCGGCAGCGCTCAACCCGCCCAGGGCTCCCCGCGTCGCCATGGAACGCACGAAGGCCCCGCGCCGCAACAGCTCGGGCATGCGTACCCGGTCGCCCAGCAGTGCCCCCCCGGTAAAGGGGCTGGAGGGATCCACCGCCAGTACCGCGACACCCGCACCCTCCTCCCGCAACGCCACACCCAGCGCCTGGGTGAGGCTAGATTTCCCCACGCCGGGGGCCCCCGTCACGCCTACTCGCCATCCTCCCCCGGCGCACCCCCGTAGGGCAGCGAGCAGCGCCTCGGCCTCCAACCCGCCGCGCTCCACCAGGGTGAGGGCCTTGGCGACGGCGCGCTCCTGCCCGGCCTGGACCTTTTCGGCTAACCCCACGTCCGCTCCTTACTCCTGCAGCAACTGCCGAGCGATGACCAGCCGCTGGATCTCCGAAGTGCCCTCACCGATGGTGCACAACTTGGCGTCGCGCCACAGCTTCTCCACCGGGTAGTCCTTGGTGTACCCGTACCCGCCGTGGATCTGCACCGCCTCCTCGGCCACTCGCACCGCCGCCTCGGCGGCAAACAGCTTGGCCTCCGAGGAGAAACGCGTGGTCTTCTCCCCCCGGTCCTTGGCCTCGGCGGCGCGGAGGGTGAGCAGCTCGGCGGCGCTCACCAACACCGACATGTCGGCTAACTTGAACTGGATCCCCTGGAACGAGGCGATGGGGCGCCCGAACTGCTGGCGCTGGCGGGCATAGTTAAGGGCCGCCGCCAGCGCCCCCCGCGCGATCCCCAACCCCAAGGCAGCGATGGAGATGCGGCCGCCGTCGAGGACTTCCATGGCCTGTATGAACCCCTCGCCCTCACCCCCCACCAGCGCATCGGCCGGTAGCCGCACCTCCTCGAGAATCAGGGAGGAGGTGTCGGACACTCGCATCCCCACCTTATCTTCCTTCTTACCGCGCACCACACCGGGGGTGTCGAGGGGCACGAGAAAGGCGGATATGCCGCGGTGATCGTGGCCGGGTGCGGTGCGGGCGGTGATCACCGCCACGCCGCCCACCGTGGCGTGGGTAATGAAGTTCTTGGCGCCGTTGATCACCCAGCCATCCCCGTCACGGCGCGCCGTAGTCTTCGTCCCGCCAGCATCGGAGCCGGCCCCCGGTTCGGTCAGGCCCCACGCTCCCAAAACCTCTCCACTGGCCAGGCGGGGCAGCCACTGCCTCTTCTGCTGCTCACTACCGAAAAGGTAGATATGATTCGTGCACAGCGAGTTGTGCGCCGCCACTGAAAGCGCCACGCCCGGCTCCACGGCGGCCAGTTCGGCGATGATGGTCACGTAATGCCGGTAGTCGAGACCGGCGCCGCCGTACTCCTCGGGGATCAAGACCCCCAGCACACCCAAGGCCCCCAGTTGGCGGAATACATCCATGGGAAAATGGGACGTCTCGTCCCAGGCCCGCGCGTGGGGCGCCAGGTGGCGTCGAGCAAAGTCCCGCACCATCTCGCGCACACTGGCCAAACTCTCCTCGGCCTGCCCCGTCATCGCACACCTCCCTCCGGACCGCTCGCCTGCCAGGCAGAGAGCTCCACACCCTGGTAGTACCTCTTGAGGATCTCCTCGTAGGTGGCACCGCCCCGCGCCAGACCGTAGGCGCCGTGCTGGCACATGCCCACCCCGTGCCCCCACCCGCGGCCCAGGAAACGGAACATCCATTCCTTTCCCCGCTGCTGCCGCAACACCACGAAACGGTTGTCCGGAAGCCCCAGAGCGTATCGGAAATCGATGCCGCGCATCTGCTTGCGGGTTCCGGCGCCGACCACGACGAGCCTGGTGACGCGCCCTGAGGGGCCCCGTGCCAGCACCTCGATCTGCTCCACGGCGGGCACCCCGCACGCCTGGGCGACGTCAGCTGCGGTGAACTCCCGCGCCCACCACGACCACGCCGACGCCGCGTCGGCCTCCAGGCGCTCCTCCACCTCCAGCAGCAGGGGGCGCTCGCCCATCAACCACAGGGTGGCGGGCGCCCCTGGCAGGGTGGAGACCACTCCGCCCCGCCACCCCCCCCCGCTGCGCCCCATGACGCTGGGGATGGCCCCGGCGATCTCGAACCGCCGTCCGTCCTCGGCGATGAACTCCCCCCTGCCGCCCATTCGTCCTGGAACCTCCGCCAGCACCCCGGACAATTGAGCCAAACGCACCACCACAGCCAGCTCTTCCTCGGCCTGGCGGCCCTTCTGGCCGGGAGGCGGCACGGGCAGGCGAAACAGAGCCAGCAGGGTATCCAGCCAGTCATCCCGTTGACGCACCGACTCCCCCAGGAGCATCCGCGCCTCGGCCAGTCCGAACACCGCCGGCAGACCCTCCCTCCCCACCGAGCTTCGCTGCGAGCGCGCCAGACCGGCCGCCAGCGCGTCGCGCTCCGCAGCGACCCCCAGCAAAGCCGCGGCCTGCCGTCCCACCTCGGCCAGCCTCCCCAGCCCGTCCCACCCCTGACCACTGGCCGTGGCAGTCCCCAGGTTGAGCAGGCTCTCCCCGCGGCACGGCACCGCCACCAGGTATGGGGCGGCGCGGGCCGGGAACTGCTCGGCCGCCGCCTCCGTGTGCCCTCCGCACGTGGAGTGGTACATGGCGTCGATGGGCGCCCCGGCAAAGGTGGCGATGAGCCCTGCCGTGGCGCGGACCGCCTGGTCGGAAAGGGGATGTTCGGCGCTGGCACCACCGTAGACCTGGCACGCTTGGGTATCACAGATGTCGTACCGGTCGCCCCCCCCTCTGCTCAGGTGGGCTACGGTGTAGGTGCGCGCTGCCACCGCCTGCGCCTTCAAGGCCTCCAGCTCGGCAAAGACCCGCGGCCCCATCTCCATGGGCACCACGCCGCGCAGGTACTCTTCGACATGGAGCACGTTGACGACCTCCACCCCCAGGGGTGCAGGGAAGAGGACCAGCTCGCCCCGCAGCGACCGGTCGCCCACGCTCACCGGGTCGGGGTCGAAGGGAACCAGCCGCACCTCGCGCCCATGCACCTCCGCCCCCCCTTCGCCGCTCACCGCTACCCTCGCTCCCCCACCCTCGGCTCGCAGTGTGGACCGCACCCCCGCAGCGCTCAGCCGAGCCCGCAGGGCTTCGCCGCTCTCCCCGCGGCGAGCCAACACGATGACGCGAAAGAGTCCGTCGCTCCCCAGCCGCACCTCCGTCTCAAAGCCGGCTCGCCCCAAGCGAGTCGCTTCCCCTGCGGCGTTCTCCCGCGTGCGGAAGGCACCCGTCTGCACCGCCACCCGCTCCACACCCTCCAGGCGGACGGCCAGCGGTCCCCGCAGCATGGCCACTGCGCCGTCGGCCCACACCGCGTAGCGCCGCCCGGGTTGAGGCAGCACTGGTGGCTGGGGTACCGTCAGCTGCACCCGCACCAGTGGCGGACGCAGATCCACGCGCTCCCGGCGGAGTTGGGCGAGGCGCTCATGGGTAAGGGCACCCGCCGTCCCCTCTGGGGGGCCAGCTGCGCCTGGCGCCGCCGCGGGGGTCGGGGTCACGATGGGCGGAACTGGCTCGGGCAGCTCCTGGGCGCGCAAGGTGGCACGGCTCGCTGCGTGGGCACCGGCGGCTAAAACGAACCCCACGGCCACCACCGGGGGAGCAAAACCGGCGCGCAGGCGGCCCCTCACGCCCGGCGCCCCTGGCGCACCACCCGGGCCTGCCGGTAGTCGCGACCCTGCAGCCACACCTCGTCACACATCTCGTACAAGCGCGAACGCAGCGGCACGCCGATGCGGTCCGCCAGCGTCTCGCGCGCCATGATGGCGGCCCGGTAGGGGTTGGCGCTGGGATCGGTCGTGACCTCCGCGTCGCCGCTGGGCGCGTCCTTGTAGTTGGTGGTGCAGATGGTCAGCCGTCGGTTCATGTAGCGGGAGTTGACCACGTAGTACAGGAGGTCGAGTACCCAGGGGGTCACCTTACCCGCGCCCACCTCGTCCAGCACCACCACCTCCGCCTCCACCACCGGCTCGAGAATCTCCTGGCGCGCCGCCCCGCCGGCGTCGAACGCCATCATCAATTTCTGCACCAGTTCCAGCAGGTTGACGTAGTACCCCCGCACCCCCTTGTCGAGGATGAGGGCGCGCAGCGCCGCCACCGCCAGGTGCGTCTTGCCCGTGCCAGAGCTGCCGTAGTAGAGCAATCCCCGCTCCCGGGCCGGAAACTCGTCGATAAACTCGCGCGTCAGTTTCTGCGCCCGGCCCAGTGACGGATTGCTCGGATCCCAAAGCTCGAAAGAGTCGACGGTGCAGTGCAGATAGCGCTCGGGAATAGCGGCGGCGCGCAGCGCCTTTTCGGGTGCGCGCCGGGCTACGCAGGAGCAGCGGGCGGCGAAGTCGTACCCGTTTCGCTTCTCGATGCGCCAGCCGGTGCCACCGCACTCGAGGCATACAGCGTCGAGCTCTCGCGCCACAGAGGTATTGTAGCTTTTCGCGGTGGGGCGGCACGGCGGCGTTGGCAAAGCCGGCCCACCTACACTGCCCCCATGAGCGAGCCGGCCACCCTGCTGCTCCAGTGGTTCTCGACCCAGCAGCGCCCGCTGCCCTGGCGAACCCCCTTCCCCCGCGACCCCTACCTGGTGCTCCTGTCCGAGGTCATGCTGCAGCAGACTCAGGTGGAGCGGGTCGTGCCTCTGTACCTCCGCTTCCTTGAGAAGTTTCCCGACCTCTTAACGCTGGCTCGGGCCAGCGAGGATGAGGTCCTCGCGGCGTGGAGCGGGCTCGGCTACTACCGCCGGGCACGGGCGCTGCGCGCTGCCGCCGAAGCCATCGCCGCCGCCGGCGCGTGGCCGTCCTCCTGCGACCAGCTGCGCCAACTCCCCGGTTTTGGTCCTTACACCGCCGCCGCGGTGGCGGCGTTTTCCTTTGCCAGCGACGACCCGCCGGTGGACGGCAACGTCGCCCGCATCGCTGCCCGCGTGCTCGCCCTGGACGCCCCCCGGGGGAGCGTCCAGCTGGCCCGTGGGGCTGAGCAGTGGGTGCGGCACCTGCACCGCACCGCCCCCACCCCCCAGCTTTTCGAAGCGCTCATGGAGCTGGGAGCCCAAGTTTGTCGCCCGGCTTCCCCCCTCTGCCACCAATGCCCCCTCGCGGCGGGGTGTGGGGCACGTGCCGCCGGTGCGCCCGGGCGTTATCCGGCGCCGCGCCCCCGGCGGCCTCGGCTAGCGCAGCAGTGGGTAGCGCTCTGGCTCACCCGACCTGACGGGCGCGTGCTGTTGCGGCAGCGGCCGCCCCACCAACCCCTGGGCGGACTGTGGCTGCCGCCGCTGGTCGAACTGGCAGGCGATCAACACCCCGCCACCGCCGCACTGCAGCTCCTGCACGGGCTGGGGTACTGGGCGAACCTGCACCCTGCACCCCCGGTAAAGCACGCCATCACCCACCGGGACCTCATCGTTTTCCCGTTTGGCGGCCAATGCGAACCTTTCCAGGTGTCGGAGGCGCAAGGGGTGATGTGGGCCGACCCCTTCGCCACCGGCCTTGCCACCTCCTCCCTCACCCACAAGCTCCGTCGCGCCTGGGAGGAGGTCCTGGGGAAGTAGCGGCCGGCCTCGCTGGGAGGGTGGCGTACCATGGGCGAGGGAGTAGCCGCCATGCCGGTACCCACTACCCCCGTCTTGACCGTCGATGCCGTAATCGCCGATGCCGAGCGCGGTGTGCTGCTGATCCGCCGAGCTCGCGATCCCTTCGCCGGGTGCTGGGCGCTGCCTGGAGGGTTCGTGGAGGTGGGCGAGACGGTGGAGGAGGCGTGCGCCCGGGAAGCGAAGGAAGAGACCGGCCTCGCCATTGAACCGGTGGAGCTGCTGGGAGTGTATTCCCACCCCGCTCGCGATCCACGCTTTCACACCGTGTCAGTGGTGTTTTTGTGTCGCGCCGTGGAGGGGCTCGCCCACGGCGGGGACGACGCCGCCGAGGCGCGCTGGTTTGCCGACCTCGCCGGTCTGCCCCTGGCCTTCGACCACGCCACCATCTTGGCCGACGCGGGCTTTTTGGCGGCCGGCCAGAGGGGCGGTCTCAGCGCTCGATCGCCGACTCCATCGCAATCTCCGGCTCCGGCTCAACGGCCACCAGTCCAGTCTGGGTAATCGGCAACAGGGCCAAGTGCGGTCGCCCCTTGCTCACCAGCCGGAGTTCGTAGTAGCCCTCCGGTCGGATCGCGATAAGCGTGCCCTGCGTCCCGGAAAGACCCAGGATTTGCGAGTAGACGAAAACCTCCTGCGGCATCTCCATGATCGCCTCCCCGTTTTAAGGCTTCTCATCGGCCGCTGCTCCGACCACGCCGTACTCCTTCAACTTGCGTTGCAGCGTGCGCAGTCCGATACCCAACAGCTGCGCGGCCCTGGCGCGGTGTCCGCCAGCGTACGCCAGCGTACGCAAAATGGCCTCTCGCTCGATCTCGTCCATTGAACGTGGGGTCCACTCCACCGCCGGCTCCTCGCGCTTGCCCAGGCGCGCCTCGGGGGCACGGTACTCCTCGGGGAGATCCTCGATCCCCACGTCCTCTCCGGTGGCGAATAGCACCATGTTCTCCACCACGTTGCGCAGCTCCCGGACGTTTCCTGGCCAGGTGTGGCGTTTCAACGCCGCCAGAGCCGCCGGCGTCACCCGCCGCACGCTGCGCCCCAGCCGATCGTTGAAGAGGGCGATGAAGTGGTTCACTAGCAATGGGATGTCCTCGATCCGCTGGCGCAGCGGGGGCAGCTCCACGGTGACCACCTTCAACCGGTAGTAAAGGTCGCGGCGGAAGCGTCCCCTCTCCACCTCCTCCTCCAGGTTCCGGTTGGTGGCTGCCAACAGCCGAAAGTCCACCGGGATCTCCTCGTTGCCGCCCACCCGGGTGATGCGCCGTTCCTCCAGCACGCGCAGCAGCTTCACCTGGAGGTCCGCCGACAACTCGGAGATCTCGTCCAGCAGCAGTGTCCCCCCGTCGGCCGCTTCGATCTTCCCAATCCGCCGCTGGTGCGCGCCAGTAAAGGCGCCCCGCTCGTGCCCGAACAGCTCCGCCTCGAGAATCTCGCCCGGAATGGCGCCACAGTTCAAGGCCACAAAGCGGCGCCCGGCGCGCGGCGAATGCTGGTGGATGGCGTTGGCGATCAGCTCCTTACCCGACCCTGATTCACCCACGATGAGCACCGTGGTCGGGGCGGGCGCCACCACCCGCACCCGCTCGAAGACCCGCTGCATGGCCGGTGAATTACCGATGATGCCGCTGATCCCCACCACCTGCTCCAGGCGCTCCTCCAGCTCCCGGGCGTGGGCCTTCAGCATGCGGCGTTCCAGCTGCCCTTCCACCCGGGAGCGCAGCTCCTGGAGGTTGACGGGTTTCGTCAGGTAATCGTCGGCCCCCTCCTGCCAGGCCCGCCGTACCCCATCCACATCGGCAAAGGCTGTCACCAGCAGCACGGGGAGCTCTGGGTAGCGTCGCCGCAGGTGGCGCAGCAGTTCGTACCCATCCATGCCCGGCATGCGCACGTCGGTGATCACCACCGCCACCTCCTCGCCGCCCTCGAGAAGCGCGAGGGCGCCCTCCCCGCTGTCGCGCTCCACCACCTCGTAGCCCATGCGGCGCAGCGCGGCCGCCATGGCCGAGCGGGAGCCGTCGTCGTCGTCCACCACCAAAATGCGCAGCTTTGCGGTCACCACGGCACCCCCTTGTCGCGCAGCAGCTCCACCAGTCCAGCCTCGTCGAGCACCGCAACCCCCAGCTGTTGGGCGCGGATCACCTTGGAGCCCGGCTGTTGGCCGCACACCACGTAGGAGGTACGCCGGGACAGGCTGTCGGTCACCTTGGCGCCGGCCTCCTCCAGAAGCCGGGTGACCACCTCCCGCGGCCGGGAGAGCGTTCCGGTGAGCACGAAGGTCATCCCACCCAGCGGCGTCGCCGCCGCAGGCGCAGCCGGCCCCTGCTCCTGTGGGTCGATGCCCCGCTCCCGCAAGCGCTTCAGCAGCCTGTCGTTGTCCTCGTCGCGGAAGAACTCGACCACGCTGCTGGCAATGACCGGGCCGATGCCGGGCACCGCGGCCAGCTCGTCCCGGCTGGCTTTCGCCAATGCCTGCAACGAAGGGAAGCGGTTGGCCAGCACTCGCGCTGCCCGCTCCCCCACGTGGCGGATCCCCAAGGCCACCAGCAGCCTCCACAGCGGTCGCCGGCGAGCCTGCTCCAGCTGGGCCAGGAGATTTGCCGCAGACACCTCTCCCCAGCCCGGCAGCCGGGCGAGGCGCTGGGGGTCCAGATCCCACAGCGACGCTGCGTCGGTGATGAGCCCCTCGGCCAACAGCTGATCGATGAGGCGCTGGCCCAGGCCCTCGATGTCCATCCCCGCCCGCGACACGAAGTGGCGGAGCTGCTGTCGTTTCACCCCCGGGCAGTGGCGATTGGGACAGCGCACCGCCACCTCGCCCTCCTCCTGCTCCACCGCGGTTCCACAGGCCGGGCAGGTCTCTGGCATACGGAACTCGCGGGCTCCGTCAGGCCGGCGTGACCGATTGACCGCCACCACTTTGGGGATCACGTCCCCCCCTTTGGCCACCCACACCTCATCCCCCACCCGCACGTCCAGCCGCGCCACCTCGTCGGCGTTGTGCAGGGTGGCCCGCGCTACCGTCGTACCGCCCAGACGCACCGGCTCCAGCTCCGCTACCGGCGTCAGCGCCCCGGTTCGCCCCACCTGGATGGTGATCCCCTTCACCCTGGTGGTGACCCCTTCGGGTGGGTACTTGTACGCCACCGCCCAACGGGGGAACTTGCTAGTGGCTCCCAGCGCCTCCTGCTCGGCCAGCACGTCCAGCTTCACCACCACCCCGTCGATCTCGAAGGGCAAGCTCGTACGCGCTGCCCCCCACTGGCCGATGAACTGGTGTACCTCGGCTAACGTCCGACACCGCCGCCAACCGGGATTGACCGGCAATCCCCACTGTGCCAGAACCTCCAGCACCTGCGAATGCCGCTGCGGCTGCCACCCCTCGCAGCGGGCCAGTTGATAGGCTACGAAGGCCAGCCGGCGGCGGGCGCACAGCCGCGGATCCAGCAGGCGCAGCGACCCCGCAGCGGCGTTGCGAGGGTTGGCGAACTCCTCTTCGCCCTCCTCCCGGCGGGCGCGGTTGACGGCCCGAAACGCCTCCCGGGGCATGAACACTTCCCCCCGCACCTCAGCTAGAGGCGGAGCCCCTACCAGGCGAGTGGGAAGCAGGCGGATGGTGCGGGCGTTGGCCGTCACGTCGTCACCCACCTGGCCATTTCCCCTGGTCACTGCCCGTACCAGTTCCCCCCCCTCGTAGGTCAACGCCAGCGACACGCCGTCGATCTTCAGCTCCGCCACCATCCCGTCGGGCTCTCGCCCCAGCCCCCGTATCGCGCGCCCCCACCACTCAGCTAAGTCTCGCTCATCGTACGAGTTGTCCAAGGACATCATGGGCACACTGTGCGCCACCTGCTGGAGAGCCGGCAGCGGCTGGCCGCCCACCCGTTGGGTGGGCGAATCGGGCGTGACCAGCTCGGGGTGCTCCGCCTCTAAGCGAGCCAGCTGGGCCATCAGCTGATCGAACTCGAAATCGGAGATTTCGGGGCGCGCCAACACGTAGTAAAGGTATTCGTGCCGCCGGATCTCGCGGCGCAGCTCCTCGATCCGCTGGGCTGGGTCGGAGGTACTCACGTCGCCTCCCGCCGGCGCCGGCGGCGTCTCCGCCGCCGGCCGCTGGGGGGTGCCGGGGCGGGGGACACCAGCGGCGGCAACCCCTGCTCCACCCGGCGCTGCGCCTCCTCCCACGCCGCCAGCGCCTCGCCGTGCCGACCAGTCACCTGGCAGAGCAAACGCGCAATCTCCATGGCCACCGGAAAACTCTCCTGTCGGATCGACCGCAACACGATCTTCGTCGACGGCGGTGGCGCCAGCAGGCGCGCCAGCAAAAACATCGCCGACCGCAAAATGTGGGCGCGATGGTTGGAGAGGGCCAGTCGCGTGGCGGGAGGATCCACAACCTGGCGCACCGTCTCCTCCAGCCCTTGCCGCCGGATACCGCCATTTTCCCAGGCGGCCTGCAAAAATCCCGGCAGGAACAAGGTTCCCAGGAGCGTCTCGTCGCGCAACGGCGTCCCGGCTCTTGCCGCCGCCGCCCCGTGGGCGAGCAAATCCCACAGCAACATGCGGTTGCTGCCAGCCGCCGCCGAGCTGACCTCGGGGAGAATCTCGGGCAGCAGGCCGTGGTCTTCCCAACCCCGCAGAACCTCCACGGCGTGCGCCCCGTGCAGGCTCTCGATCACTTCGTAGGCAATGCGCGCTGGGGCCGCACGCCGGATCTCCGCCGGCATGTCGTGCAGCGCCTGCAAAGTCTCTGGGTCGATCTCGAACCCCAGGCGGGCCGCATACTCCACGGCGCGCATCATGCGCACCGGGTCTTCAGCGAACCGCTGCGCCGGCGGTCCGATCGAACGCACCACCCGCCGCTGCAGGTCTTCAATCCCCCCTACGTAGTCGATCACGGTGAAATCTGCGATGTTATAGAACAGTGCGTTGATGGTGAAATCGCGCCGCCAGGCGTCCTCCTCGGGAGTGCCATACTCCTCCGCCTCCATCACCGGCGCGAGGACGTCCCCCGGGGCGTCCTCGGGCAGCTCCGGAGCTTCCGGCGAGCGCCTGAACGTTGCCACTTCTACGATCTCATCGCCGAAACGCACGTGCGCCAAGCGGAAACGCCGGCCGATGAGACGGCAGTTGTGGAATAACCGTCGAATCTGCTGCGGCCGTGCGTTGGTGCCGACGTCGAAGTCTTTGGGGGTACGGCCGAGGAGCAAATCGCGCACTGCTCCACCCACCAGATAGGCGGTAAACCCCGAGCGGTGCAAACGATAGAGGACGCGCAGCGCGGACTCCGAGATCAGCGAACGAGAAATTGGGTGATCTTGGCGCGTCAGGATTCGCGGCCCGGCGCGCTGCACGGCGTGCTCGGTCACTCGACGATCGGCTCCCTTGCGGCCGCCTCGTCAGCGGTCACGGCCAACACGATCTTACCAAACTGAGCCCCCGACGCCATGCGCTCGTACGCCTGGCGACCCTCTGACAGGGGCAGCACGGAGTCCACCACCGGGCGCAACCCCCAACGCTGCGCAGCATCCACAACCCCTTCCCAGTCCCGCACGCTGCCCATGGTGGAGCCAAGAATCGACAGCTGATTCCAAAAAATCAGACGCACCTCCTCCGCCGGGTTAGGGCCGGTGGTGGCGCCGCAGGTGACGATTCTGCCGCCCCGTGCCGCACTGCGCAACGACGTCATCCAGGTGGCCGCTCCCGCCGTTTCTACCACCACGTCCACCCCCCTCCGGTCGGTCAACCGCTTCACCTCCTTGACAACATCGCTGGCAGTGTAGTTGATCGTGGCTTCCGCACCCAATTCCTTCGCGCGTACCAGCTTGGCTTCGTCTGCCGAGGTTACGATGGCGCGCGCACCGAGGCGCACCGCAATGGCCAACGCCGCCTGGGCCACGCCCCCGCCGATACCGTGGATCAGGATCGTCTCTCCCGTGGCTAGCCGCGCTCGCGTGACCAGCATGCGCCACGCCGTCAAGAAGGTGAGCGGGAACGCCGCGGCCTCCGCCCAGGACAGGTGCCGGGGTCGGCGCGCCAGACAGGTCGCCGGCACCTTCACGTACTCGGCGAAGGTACCTGCGCAGTGCTCCCCCAGGATGCCGTAGCGCACGCACAGGGACTCCTCCCCCTTGCGGCAAAACTCGCACACCCCGCACCACAGGCCTGGGTTTAACATCACCTCGTCACCGCACTGCCACCCCGTCACGTCTTCACCCACCTCCACGATCACTCCGGCACCGTCCGCACCGCCGATGTGCGGCATCTCCAGCTGCAACCCGGGGAGACCTTGCAGGACGAAGAGGTCCAAATGATTCAGGGCCGCCGCCCGGACTTCTACGACCACCTCGCCGCGGCCCAGCTGCGGCCGGGGTCGCTCGCCCACCATGAGTTGCTCGGTTCCCCCGTGCTTTTCCATGAACAGCGCCCGCATGGCACCCTCCTGGTAACGCTCCGTGGCCCGTGGCTGGCCGGCCACCGCCCGGTCATGGGACGCGGTACGGGGCAAAGGATTACCGCCCCGGAACAGTCGAGGCGGTTATGAGAGTCAACCCTCAGCGCCGGGGGAGGGGGCTTGGAAAAGGCACCGCCTTCCCCCGGCGACCAGACCTTAGTTGTGATTGTCGAAGCGAACCGGCCTTTGCACCCACATGGTCCTGCGGCCTCCCCGGTCCTCCGCCTCCAAGATCAGAGTGTGCACCCCATCCACGTACTTGCTGGTATCCAGCGTGTACTCGAACCCCGAGTAGCGCGACTGGGTAACCGGCAGCCAGGGGTAGCGCAGGGCGATGTCCGGTCGGTACAGGTGCAACTTGCCGGAGTACTCGTCAATGGACCCGTCGAGGTGACCATCGACCCACACATGCAAACGGGTGAGCAAGTTATAGTCAATCAGCCAACCGCGCAGGAGAACCGTCCCGCGCAGATCCTGCATAATCCGCGGCCGCTCCAGATCGCCAAATGCCGGCGCATCAAAGGGCTCACACTTGACCTTGATCATGCGGCGGTCGAGCAGGACGGGCGGCCGGGAAGGGTCTTTGGTGCGGGCCCAAACTTCCAGGATATTGTTCTCGAAGCGCAGAACCCCGCGCCCCAGCCAGTACAAGGTATCGACGGCGAAGAAGTACCCCGAATGTTTGGCATCCCAGAGGAACTGCGGGTACATATACTCCACGTCGGGGCGGGGGAAGCCGTAACAGTTGACCAGTCTCCCCTGCCAAGCCAGGGGGCCGGTGGAGGGGATACGCCCACAGTCGACGGTCGTCCTTTTCACAGGCACCCCATTGAAGTGCAGCTCCACGTCGACAATCCCCTCCAGCAGCGGGTTATCGTTCTGGTCGATGACCCAGCCCGCCACCCAGTCGAGGTGCACCTCGGACTGATACTCGCCGCCAGAGATGGGGATGGTGCCGGAACACGCAGTGGAGAAGAAGTGACCATTGGCCATCGGCCAATCGATGGCGCCGAAGGGGCCGATGGAGCCGTAGTTGTTCTCGATCCACACGCGGCGCTCAGCGAGGACGCGGCTTGCTCCCTGGGTGTCCCACGCGCGCACCGAAATGGTGTGAAAGCCGTTGGTGTAGCGGGTGGTATCCAGGTGCATGGTAAACCCGGAGTTGTAGGCGTCCACCACATCCGGGTAGGCGTTGGCCACGTCGGGCCGAGGCAGGGGGTACATGGCCTGACCCACCACCGTGTTGTCCACCATCACGTCGATGTCTGCGAGGAGGTAGCAGTTCTCGTCGATGGCCGGGTTGCACCCGGGTGGCGTGCTCCGCTTGCGAATGCCCGTGTTATCCAGCGCCCACCCGACGATGGGGAACACCCCAGAGATCTGATCGTGGGCCCCGTAGGCCTGGGGATCGCGAGGGCTGTCGAGCCCGCCGATGGGGGCTTGATTACGGGTGTTGTCCACCACGACGGTGCGCTCGCCGATCACCATGGAGTCCCCGTTGGTCAGCCGCACGCGGATCGCCAGCGTGTGGGGGCCGTTACTGTAGTTGGAAGCGAGAAAGGAGGTGCGGAACCCCGGCTCAATGGGGAAAGGCTCGCCCTGATACTTGGGGTACTTCCAGCGGACGTCCGGGCGCGCCTGGTTGAGGTCGGCGTCGTGCACGGCGTTGCCATCGATGAGCAGAGTGATGGCCGACACGGACCGCCGATCGAGGATAAACCCCTTGACCGTGACGATCCCCGACACGATCTCACCGGGAGCCGGAGATTCGATCCCAAACGTAGTCTGGCTGGTCGGTTGTGCGCTGCCACGCCGGTTAACCCCGCCGGCGACGGCAAGGGCGGCCACGAGCATGGACACAAGAATGGCAACCGCGGTGCCATGGTTTCTATGCATCCCGTCCTCCAAACGATTCTGGCCTCAAAAAAGTACGCCTCGTTGCTTGAAACATAAAGGCGTGTGGCAAAAAAGTCAAGCGTCACCGCTCCCCACCAACCCGGAGAGAAAAGCATGCACCGATTCTACCAATGCGCTGAGCTGGTATCCCCCTTCAAGTACTGCAACTACAGGCTTTCCCGCGACGGCGCCACGCAGCATGAGCCCCATCGTCTCGTACCCGGCGGAGGTTACCGCCATGCCACCAAGGGGATCGGCCAAGTGGGCATCGAAGCCCGCCGAGATCACCCAAGCGTCCGGCGAAGTGATCCTCATCACATCCTCCAGGCCGGCGGTGAGTGCGCCTGCGTAGACATCGTCGCTGGCGCCGGCGGCGAGGGGAAAGTTGCGGGTAAACCCCTGCCCCTCGCCCACGCCGGTTTCGTCCCCGGCACCACTGCCCGGGTAGAAGGGGTAGCGGTGTACCGACAGGTAGAACACGTCCCGCCGCGCCCAGAAATGGTTCTGGGTACCGTTGCCGTGATGAACGTCGATGTCCACCACCACCACCGAACGAAAACCGCGCGCCAGAAACTCCTCGGCGGCGATCGCCGCGTTGTTGAAAAAGCAGAAACCCATGGCGCGCCCCCGCAAGGCGTGGTGGCCGGGCGGCCGTGCATTGACCCACGCCACCCTGGCGCGCCCCTCTACCACCGCATCCACCCCCGCCAAGGTGACGCCCACCGCTGCCAACGCCGCCCCGTACGTCCCTGCGGAGATGGGGTTATCGGCGCAGTCGAACAGTGCCGGAGTGGCACCGCGGCAGGCCGCCTCGAGCCGGCCGGCCAGGGCAGGATCGTGCACCCTCGCCACCGCCGCCAACGCCCGCACCTCGTCGATATCGGCGGAAAGGACCTGCGCCCCCGCCCGCCGCGCCCCCGCTAACGCCGCTTCCAGTCGCTCCGGGCGTTCCGGGTGGCCCCAGATCGGCCGATGAGCGCTGCAGTGCTCGTGGGTAAAGGCGAGCAGTGGAACGGTCGCCAGGCGCGAGGTTGCCGTCATACAGCGGGAATACTACCCTAAAGGGCGATGCGCATGGGGACCCCGGGCGGCAAGCGTGGTTTTCCCGCCAACTTCGGCACAGCTGAGGCCTCGCCCGCCCCCCATGGGACGACCGTGGCGCCAGCCACGCCCCTCAGGGTGGGGGTGAGCGTGGCGCTGGCGGTGGCCTTGCTGGCATTTTTCTTCTGGCGCGCGCCGCTGGCGGAGGTGGCCACGACGTTGGCGCGCGTGCGTCCGGGCTGGGTTGCCGTGGCGGTAGTCCTCTCCCTCGCCTCCTACGCCCTGCGTGCCCTGCGCTGGGGGGCGATCCTCAAACCCGTGGGGGCTGCCCCAGCCGCTGCCCTGCTGGGCTGCACGGCCGCCGGGTTCGCCACCTCCACGATCCTCCCGGGGCGGATCGGGGAGGTGGTGCGCCCGCTACTTTTGAGCCGCAGGACAGGCCTCCCAGTTGCCGGAACCCTCGCCTCGATTCTCACCGAGAGGCTCACCGACCTGGCCACCCTCCTGGCGGTATTCGCCGGTGGGGTCATCCTCGCCTCCGACCGCCTGGCAGCGGCGGCGGGCCCGGCCCTGCGCCAGACCGCGGTGCTGGCCGCTTTGGGCCTCCTGGTGGCTTTCCTTTTCGTGTTCGTGCTTTTACATTTCCGTGCCAGCGCCGTGGGCCGGTTCGCCCGTCTGGTTCCCCTGGGCTGGCGTGACCGCGTCACGAGCTTTCTTAACCACCTTCTCAACGGCTTAGAGGCGGTACGCAGTGCCCGACGGTTAGCCGAGCTGGCGGCGTGGAGTGCGGCGGTATGGGGAACAGCGATTGTGCAGATCGAAGCGCTCGCTCAGGGGTTCGGGTTGCCCCTGGGCGTGGCCGCCTCCGCTGTGTTAATCGGCGTCAGTGTCATCGGGCTGGCGGTGCCCACCCCGGGGGGAGTGGGTTCCTTTCACGCCGCGATCCAATTTGGCCTCGCCACCCTGCTGGGCGTCGACCTGGCGGACGCCACGGCCTTTGCCATCGTCCACCACGCCGTCTGCTTCTTCCCCATTACCTTGGCCGGCCTCGGCTATATGAGTGCGGTGGGCCTGCGACCTTCCTCGGTGGCCAAGCTCGCCGCGCCTGGGGGAACCTAGCGGTGCGCTGCCCCTACTGCGGCCACCTGGAAGATCGCGTCGTCGACTCCCGCGAACTGGCTGCCTGCAGCCAAATCCGGCGCCGCCGGGAGTGCGCAGCGTGCGCCCGCCGTTTCACCACCTACGAGCGCATCGAGGAAGTGCCGGCGCTGGTGATCAAGCGCGATGGCCGGCGGGAGCCGTACGATCGTAGGAAGGTGTTGGGGGGACTTCTGCGCGCCTGCGAGAAGCGCCCGGTGTCGCTGCAAGCGCTGGAGGCGGCCGCGGAAGCTGTGGAAGCGGCCCTCAGCCGCCAAGACGAACGCGAGATCACCTCGGAAGAGATCGGCCGCATCCTGATGGAGCGGCTGCGCGAACTGGACCAAGTGGCGTATGTTCGTTTCGCCTCGGTGTACCGCCGCTTCGAGGATATCGACGAGTTCCTCGTGGAACTGCGCAAGCTGCGCCCACAGCGTCGGGGTAAGGCGCAATGAAGTACACTCTGGCTGGGTGGGAGCTGCTCGTGTTGCGGCGCCAGTTGGACGAGCTCCTCAACCTTCTCGCCGTCCCACCAGAGCAACACGCCGCCGCCTGGACTCCTCCCGTCGACCTCGTCGAACTGCCCAACCGCTACGCCGTACGCATTGACGTGCCCGGTGTGGCGGCCAGCGATCTGCGCGTGACTTTCGCCCGCGGGCGGTTGCGGGTGGCCGGGCGCCGGATCGCTCGCCGCGAGCAACAGGCAGGGGCGCATTGTCACCGCGCCGAGCGCAGTCACGGTGGGTTTTATTTGGAGATCCGCGTGCCCCCAGGAGTTGCCCCAGAACTGGCCAAAGCGACCTTGAAGGACGGCGTTCTCGAAGTCAGCTTACCCCGCTGCGCCGACGACACTCAGCCGACCGTGATTCCAGTGATCGCAGAGGAACCATGACCGAGAAAGAAAACAACAGTGCTCGCCCGCACCCGGAAGAGGCAATTTCCATCCCCGATGTGGTCCCGGCCATGGCCCTTAAGGACACGGTTCTCTTCCCCTTTGTCATGGTACCCCTGTCGGTGGGCCGCCAGCGTTCCGTGGCGGCGGTGGACCAGGCACTGGCGGAGAGCCGGCTGATCCTGCTCCTGGGCCAGAAAAACCCGACCGCCGAAGAGCCCAGTAGCGACGAACTCTACAAGATCGGCACGGTGGCCGCCATTGTGCGCATGATCAAGCTGCCCGATGAGCGCATCCGCATCCTCGTCCAGGGTTTGGCGCGCGCCCGGGTGGAGTATTTCATCCACGAGGAGCCCTTCCTGCGGGCTCGCATTGCCAGAGTGGAAGAGCCCCCCACTGACCCCCACGACCTCGAGACCGAAGCTTTCATCCGCACCATCCGCGCCAATCTGGAAAAGGTCTCGGAACTCGGCAAGTCGCTCTCTCCCGAGGTGATGCTGATTGCATCTACGCTGGAAGATGGTGCCCGACTCGCCGATTTGGTCGCCTCTAACTTGAATCTCAAGATGGCCGATGCGCAGCGCGTGCTGGAGGCGAGCCATCTCCTCACGCGTTTGAAAATCGTCGCCGAACTGCTGGAGCGCGAGGTGGCGCTGTTGGAGGTGCAGCGGCAGATTTCCAGCCAGGTTCAAGGGGAGATGGACAAGTCCCACCGTGAGTTTCTCTTGCGCCAACAACTGCGCACCATCCAGCGCGAGCTGGGCGAAAGCGACGACGTGGAGCGGGAAGCGCAGCGCTACCAGGAGGCGATAGAGGCCAAACAGCTCTCGCCGGAAGCACGAGAGGAAGCACAGAAGCAAATCAAAAGGTTGCGCTCCGCCAACCCGGAGTCCGCTGAGGCGGGCGTCATCCGCACCTACCTCGACTGGCTCACCGGGCTACCTTGGGGGATCTTCTCCGAAGACAACCTCGACCTCGCCCACGCTCGGCGCGTCCTCGACGAGGACCATTACAACCTGGAAAAGATTAAGATGCGGTTGCTGGAGTTCTTGGCCGTGCGGTCCTTGAAGGCCGACTCCAAGGGACCGATCCTGTGCTTCGTTGGGCCACCGGGCGTCGGCAAAACCTCCCTAGGAAAATCCATGGCGCGGGCACTGGGGAGGAAGTTCGTGCGCCTCTCCCTGGGAGGTGTCCGCGACGAGGCGGAGATCCGCGGGCACCGGAGAACCTACGTGGGAGCCCTGCCGGGACGGATTATCCAGGGGATCAATCAAGCCGGGACGTCCAACCCGGTGTTCATGCTCGACGAGATCGACAAGCTGGGCGCCGACTACCGGGGAGACCCTGCCGCCGCCCTGCTGGAGGTCCTCGACCCCGAGCAAAATTTTGCTTTTCGCGATCATTATTTGGACGTCGCCTATGACCTCTCCCGCGTCCTGTTCGTGGCCACCGCCAACATCACCGAACCCATCCATCCGGCGTTCTTGGATCGCATGGAGGTAATCCGCCTCTCCGGTTACACCGAGGAGGAGAAGATCGCCATCGCCCGGCGCCACCTGATCCCCAAGCAACTCGCCGAAAATGGCCTACCACCCGGCCACGTCACTTTCACCCACAACGGCCTAGTGCACTTAGTCCGCGCGTACACACGGGAAGCCGGTTTGCGCAACCTGGAAAGGGAGATCGGTGCGGTGTGCCGCAAGGGTGCCATGCGCCTAGCCCAAGGTCGCAAAGGCAGAGTGCGCGTCACCCCCCGCACGGTAGAAAAACTCCTTGGCCCCGTCCGCTTCCTCCCCGACAGCCAACTGAGCGAGGACCGGGTGGGAGTGGCGACCGGTCTGGCCTGGACCTCGGTGGGTGGCGATGTCCTGCACGTCGAAGCCCTCGCCCTGCCCGGCAAAGGGGAGCTGCGCCTGACCGGTCACCTGGGGGAGGTCATGAAGGAGTCGGCGCAGGCGGCCCTGTCCTACTTGCGTTCCCGCGCCCAGCAGCTGGCCATACCCCCTTCCTTTTTTGACGATCGTTCCCTGCACGTGCACGTCCCGGCCGGCGCCATTCCCAAGGACGGCCCCTCCGCGGGGGTCACCCTGCTGTGCGCCATGGCCTCGGCCGCCTCCGGGCGGCCGGTGCGGCGGGATCTGGCCATGACCGGGGAGATCACCTTGCGGGGCGAGATCCTGCCCGTGGGTGGCATCAAGGAGAAGGTCCTCGCGGCGTTGCGAGCCGGGATCCGCGAGGTGTGCCTGCCCTTGGCGAATCAACGGGAGCTCGTGGAGCTGCCCGCCTCGGTACGGCGACAAGTGCACTTTCACTTCGCCCGCGAGGCGGGGGAGGTGCTGGCCATCGCCTTGCGCACGCCCCAGGCGGGAGAACCGTGAGGGCTCCCCTGCGCGCAGCGCGCGCCCGTCTGGGCCGGCTGGTGGGCGCCGACGAGTCGGCCGCCCGCCTGGCAGCCGCTTGGGCGGTGGGCGTGACCATCAGTCTGTCGCCCCTCATCGGGCTGCAAACCGGGCTCGCCCTGGTGGTGGCGTTTGTTTTTCGGCTCAACAAGATCGACGTCCTGCTGGGTACCTTACTCATCAACCCGTGGACCTTGGGGCCCTATTTCGCGGCGGCCGTCACCCTCGGCGCCTGGCTCACCGGGGCCAACGTCACCGACCTATCCCTACCCGACCGCGACGTACTTTTGTCGGTGAGCGCCTGGCGGGAGCACGCATCGTGGCTTCGACCGTTGCTCCTGGCGTGGTTCACCGGCGCCGGAGTGACGGCACCGGTGGGCGGCGTAGTCACCTACCTGGCAGTTCGCCGGGTCATTGAAACCCGGCGGCGTCGCGCCGCCTCGCTCACACCGGGCGCGTAGCCCTCTCCGCGAAATAGGCAATGGTACGGAGCAAGCCCTCCTCCAGGGGTACACGCGGTCTCCACCCCAGTCGAGTGTAGGCCAGGGTGATGTCGGGCTGCCGTACCTTAGGATCGTCCTCTGGAAGCGGCCGAAACTCGATTTTTGAGGACGAGTTGGTCAGCCGGAGAATCGTCTCCGCAAAGTGCAAGACGCTCATTTCGCATGGGTTTCCGAGATTCACGGGATCGCTGATGTCGCTCAGGAGCACTCTGACGATACCCTCGATAAGATCGTCGACGTAACAGAAAGAACGGGTTTGTGTCCCATCTCCGAACACCGTCAGCGGTTGCCCAGCCAGCGCCTGGGAGATGAACGCCGGCACGACGCGCCCGTCGTTGACCCGCATGCGCGGCCCGTAGGTGTTGAAGATCCGCACGATGCGGGTGGACAGGTGGTGAAAACGGTGATAGGCCATGGTCATCGCTTCGGCGAACCGCTTGGCCTCATCGTACACGCCGCGGGGCCCCACCGGATTGACGTTCCCCCAGTACGACTCCGGTTGCGGATGCACCAGTGGATCCCCGTACACCTCCGACGTCGACGCCAGCAAGAAGCGGGCTCCCTTGGCCTTGGCCAGACCCAGTGCCTTGTGGGTCCCCAGGGAACCCACCTTGAGCGTCTGAATAGGCAGTTCGAGGTAATCGATGGGGGAGGCGGGGGAGGCAAAGTGCAGCACGAAGTCCACCTCGCCGGGCACATGGAGGTAATTTGTGACGTCGTAGCGCAAGAAGACAAAGCCCTGTCGTCCAAAGAGATGCTCGACGTTGCTCAACGAGCCGGTGAGCAAGTTGTCGATGCAAACCACCTCCATCCCCGCGGCGAGGAGCTTTTCGCACAGGTGCGACCCCAAAAAGCCGGCCCCGCCGGTAACCACCGCCCGTGGCGCTCTCATCCTCACCTCCTCAGTGATTATCTCCCATTTGCGCGCCCACCTACTCGCCCGCGGGGGGCAACCGACTGGGGGAGCCGGGGCGGTGGCCGCTCCCCTTCCACATCGCCTCGCTGCTCGGTACGTTCTACGGCCAGCGCACCCTTTGACCCACTGGCGGGGGCAGAAAACCTTGGCACCCTCAGGACGTCGGTATCGCCGGGGTAGGGCTTTCCCCAACACGTCTCTCCTCCAACGGAGGTGGCGCGGTCCAACGTAGCGCCCCGAGCCGATCGATGTGTCCCTGGGGTACAACCAGCGTTGCGCCCTGCTCTCGCCGACTCAGCCGCCGCCCAGGGCAGCGCTGGGAAGACTCCCCCCGGGGCGGACGACGGGTCCCCCCCGGGGGGCGCCAGCGCAATGGGGGTTAGGCACGGGGGTGGGTGAGCTGCGCCTGGGCGGCGGCCAAGCGGGCGATGGGCACGCGAAACGGCGAGCAGGAGACGTAGTCCATCCCCACCATGTGGCAGAACTCCACCGACGACGGCTCGCCGCCGTGCTCGCCGCAGATCCCCACCTTGAGGTTGGGTCGCGTCGCCCGGCCCTTCTTGATGCCCATGTCCACCAGCTGTCCCACCCCCTCCCGGTCCAGCACCTGGAAGGGGTCGGCCGGCAGCAACTTGCCTTCCACGTAGTCGGGCACGAAGCCGCCGATGTCGTCCCGGGAGAAGCCGAAGGTCATCTGGGTGAGGTCGTTGGTGCCGAAGGAGAAGAACTCGGCGGTGCGGGCGATCTGGTCGGCGGTCAAGGCGGCACGGGGGATCTCGATCATCGTGCCGTACAGGTGAGGGATCTCGGAGAGCCCATACTTGGCGCACACCTCGGCGTGCACGCGCACGGCGATGGCCTTCTGGTGGTCCAGTTCGCTCACCTGCCCGACCACCGGGATCATGATCTCGGGGAACACCTTCTTGCCCTCGGCCAGCAGCTCGGCGGCGGCCTCGAAGATGGCGCGGAACTGCATCTCCGAGATCTCCGGGAAGGTGACCCCCAGGCGGACACCGCGGTGCCCCATCATGGGGTTGGACTCGTGCAAGTCGTCGGCGCGCTTGGCCAGTTGCTCCAAGGTAATGCCCAACGCCTGGGCGAGCTTCTCCCGCTCCTCTCGGCTTTGGGGTACGAACTCGTGCAGCGGCGGATCGAGGGTGCGGATGGTGACCGGTAGGCCGTCCATCACCGCCAGGGTGGCCTTGATGTCGCGCTTGACGAAGGGGAAGAGTTCGTCCAGGGCAGCGCGCCGCTCGGCCTCGGAGGAAGCGACGATCATCTTACGTAGCAAAAACAGCGGCTGCTCGGAGCCCTTGCCGTAGAACATGTGCTCGGTGCGGAACAGGCCGATCCCCTCGGCGCCGAACTCCAGGGCCTGGGCGGCGTCCTCCGGGGTATCGGCGTTGGTGCGCACGCGCAAGGCGCGGATGCCGTCGGCTAAGGCCATAAACTGCTTGAAGCGCGGGTTCTCGGTGGCGTCCACCATGGGCAGGGCGCCCTGGTAGACCAGACCGCGGGTGCCGTTGAGGGTGAGGACGTCGCCCTCCCGCAAGGTCACGTCCCCGACGCGGATGGTCTTGGCGTGGACGTCGATCTCCAAGGCGCCGGCGCCAACGATGCAGCACTTCCCCCAGCCGCGGGCCACCAGGGCGGCGTGGGAGGTCATGCCGCCGCGCCCGGTGAGGATCCCCACCGCCGCCCGCATCCCCTCCACGTCCTCGGGGTTGGTCTCCTCGCGCACCAGTAGCACCTTTTTGCCCTGCTTGGCCCAGGCGACGGCGTCGGCGGCGGTGAAGACGATCTGGCCAACGGCTCCGCCGGGTCCGGCGGGCAGCCCCTTGGCCAAGGGTGTGGCGGTCTTTTCCGCAGCGGGGTCCACCAGGGGGTGCAGCAGTTCGTCCAGCTGCGACGGTTTAACGCGCATGACCGCGGTGCGCTCGTCGATCAACCCTTCGGCGAGCATGTCCATGGCCATGTTGAGGGCCGCTGTACCGGTGCGCTTGCCCACCCGCGTCTGGAGCATCCACAGGCGCCCCTCCTGAATGGTGAACTCGATGTCCTGCATGTCCTTGTAGTGCCGTTCCAGGGTGTCGCGGATGCCCTTGAGCTGGGCGTACACCGCGGGCATGGCCGCCTCCAGCGACGGCAGGTGGCGGTTCTGGTCGTTCTTGGTGGCCTCGTTCAACGGGTTGGGAGTCCGAATGCCGGCCACCACGTCCTCGCCCTGGGCGTTGGGCAGCCACTCCCCGTAGAAAGTGTTCTCGCCGGTGGCCGGGTTGCGGGTGAAGGCGACGCCGGTGGCGGAAGTGTCGCCCATGTTGCCAAACACCATAGCCTGCACGTTGACCGCGGTGCCCCAATCGTCGGGGATCCCCTCGATGCGGCGGTACGACACAGCGCGCTTGCCGTTCCAGGAGGCGAACACGGCGCCGATCCCACCCCACAGCTGCTCCCGGGGATCATCGGGGAAGGGGCGTCCCAATACCTCCTCCACCCTCGCCTTGAATCTCTCCACCAATTCCTTAAGTTCCTCCGACGGGATCTCGGCGTCGCTGGCGTAGCCCTTGCTCTTCTTGACCTCCTCCAACATGCGGTCCAGCTGCTGGCGGATGCCCATCCCTTCGGCCGGCTCCACCCCAGCCGCCTTCTCCATGACCACGTCGGAGTACATCATGATCAGGCGGCGATAGGCATCGTACACAAAGCGCTCGTTGCCGGTCTTCTTGATGAGTCCAGGGATGGTTCGCGAGCACAGACCGACGTTGAGCACCGTTTCCATCATTCCGGGCATGGAGCTGCGCGCCCCGGAACGCACCGACACCAAGAGCGGGTTGTCCGGGTCGCCAAACTTGGCGCCCATGACCTCCTCCACCTTGGCCAGGGCGGCCGCCACCTCGGCTTCCAAGGTGGGGGGGTACGTACGCCCGGCCTGGTAGTAGTGGGTGCACACCTCGGTGGTAATGGTGAAACCGGCCGGCACCGGTATGCCCAGATTGGCCATCTCGGCCAAGTTGGCTCCCTTGCCGCCCAGCAGGTTTTTCATGTCCGCCCGGCCGTCAGCCGCGCCACCGCCAAAGAAGTAGACCATTTTCTCGCTCATCGTTCCTCCCGAACTAACTCCTTTGTCCCTCACCTGGTGACGGGACCGTTTCGCCTACCTTGCCGCACCCCCAAGCCGGGACAGGTCCGCCAGGCTCAGGAATACCTCCTCCAGCCGCGCCAACAGCGCCAGTCTTGCCTGCCGCAGCGCCGCGTCCTCGCACATCACCATTACCTCGACGAAAAAGCGGTCCAAGGGGGCGGCAACCGCCGCCAGGGCGCGCAACCCGGCGGCGTAGTCACCGGCCGCCACGGCGCTCGCCACCGTGGCTTCCACGGCCCGCAGCACCTCCAGCAGCGCCTTCTCCGCCGGCTCGACCAGCAGCGCCTCGTCGCCCGCGCCCCTGTCCGCCTTGGCAAGAATATTGCGCACCCGCTTGAAGGCCACCGCCAGGGATGCGAACACCTCCTCGCCCCGCACTGCCTGGAGCGCCTGCGCCCGCGCCACGTCGTCGCCGACCACCCCCCAGCGAGCCTCCAGCACGGCGTCGGCCACCTCCCCCTCCACCCCCACCTTGGCGGTCAGGAAGAAGCGCTCCCGCTCCCGCACGAACTCGGCCAGCTGCCCCACCACTTCGGTCTCGCGCCCAACGGCGTGCCTCGCCCGTGCGGCCACGGCGCGCTGGATGGCAGCTTGCAGGTCGGTGGGCAAGGGCGTCTCGGCGCACAGCCGCACCACCGCCAGCGCCGCGCGCCGCAAAGCGAAAGGGTCCTTGGAGCCGCTGGGCACCTCCCCCACGGCGAACAGGGCAGCCAGGGTGTCCAGGCGGTCGGCCACCCCCACCAGCGCCCCCAGCGTGCCCCGAGGGAGTTCTCCCTCCAGCCCCGCCGGGCGGTAGTGGTCGTAGATGGCCTGCCACACCGCCTCCGGGTACCCCTCCAAGCGGGCGTAGAGACCGCCCATGACCCCTTGCAACTCGGGGAACTCTCCCACCATGCCGGTGACCAGGTCGGCCCGCGCCAGGGCGGCGGCGGTGGCGATCTCCTCGTCCCCGGCCAAGCCGGCGCCCAGCCAGCGGGCCAGTGCCTGCACGGCAGCCGCCTTGTCGGCGTACGAGCCCAACTTCTGGTGAAATTGCACGCGATCCAGCCGGCGCGCGTGTTCCGCCAAGGGCAGGCGCCGATCCTGGACGAAGAAGAAGGAGGCGTCCTGCAGCCTCGCCCCCACCACCCACTCGTTGCCCTCCCGCACCAGGCCCTTGGGATCGCAGTCGCGGTCCATGACCGCCAGAAAGTACGGCGCCACGCGCCCGTCGCGCTCCAGCACCAGGCACTTTTGGTGGTGGCGCAGGGTGGTCACCAGCACCTCCTCCGGCAGCGCCATCGCTGCGGCCGGAATCGCCCCCCGCACCAGGCCCGGGTACTCCAGCAGATCCACGTGTTCACTCACCAGGGCGGGGTCCGAGCGCACCGCACACTGCACCTCGGCGGCCAGCGCGGCGGCCTTCCCTTTGAGAACGGCGAGGCGCTCCGCGGGATCCACCACCACACCGGCCGCCGCCAGGCGGCGCAGGTACTCCTCCACCCCGGCCGCACCCAGCAGCTCCACCGGGCCGGGGTGGGCAACGCGGTGGCCAAGGGTAATGCTGCCGGAAGTCACCCCAAAGAGGGTGAGTGACACCACTGTGTCCAGCCGCTCGGCGCCAAACAGCGCCACCACCCGGTGCAGGGGGCGCACGAAGGTGTACTCCCCCGCCCCCCAACGCATCGCCTTGGGGAAGCGCAGCGTCGGCACCACCGCCTGCACCGCCCGGGCCAGCACCGCCTCCGTCGCTTCCCCCGGCACCGTGCGCGTCGCCGCCACCACCTGACCCTTCGGACCGTCCACGATACGCAGGGCATCCACGGTGACCCCTTGCCCCTTGGCGAAGCCAAGGGCCGCCACCGTGGGCGACCCGTCCGCTGCAAAGGCTGCCTTCACCGGCGGTCCTAGCACCTCCACGGCGCGGTCGGGCTGACGGGCGGGTAGGCAAGTAAACGCCACCGCCAAGCGGCGGGAGGTGTAGCCGACGAAGGCGCGGCGCGCCTCGCCGATCCCCTCCTCGCCTAGGCGGCTTTCAATCCCGTCGGCGAGCTGAGCCGCAGCGCCGGCCAGCGCCCCCGCCGGGATTTCCTCGCACAGCAGCTCCAGCAGGAACTGGTGGTCGCTCATGGAGCGGCCTCGCCCTGCAGTGGCCAACCCAGCCGCTCCCGCTGCGCCAGGTACGCCTTGGCGCAGGCCACCGCCTGGCGGCGCACGCGAGCAATAAGCCCCACCCGTTCGGTCACCGAGATCGCCCCGCGGGCATCCAACAGGTTAAAGAGGTGCGACATCTTGAGAGCAGCTTCCAGCGCCGGCACCACCAACGGCTCCTCCTGCTCCAAGCAGCGGCGCGCCTCACCCTCCCAGTCCTCGAAGTGACGCCGCAGCATCTCCACGTTGGCCACCTGGAAGGCGTAGCGGGACATCTCCACCTCGTCCTGGTGGCGCACCTGCCCGTACGTCACCCCGCCCCCCCAACGCACGGCGAAGCCGTCGTGCTGCCGCTGCAGGAACATGGCGATGCGCTCCAGCCCGTAGGTCAACTCCGCGGCGATGGGTTTGAGGTCGATACCCCCCGCCTGCTGGAAGTAGGTGAACTGGGTAATCTCCATACCGTCCAGCAGCACCTGCCACCCCACCCCCCAGGCACCCAGGGTGGGCGACTCCCAGTTGTCCTCTTCGAAGCGCACGTCGTGGTCGGCGGGATCGATCCCCAAGGCGCGCAAGGAATCCAGGTAGAGGTCTTGCACCTCGGGCGGTGAGGGTTTGAGGATCACTTGGAGCTGCAGGTGCTTGCCGAAGCGGAACGGGTTCTCACCGAAGCGCGCGTCGGCCGGCCGGCGCGACGGCTGCACGTAGGCCACCCGGTACGGCTCGGGGCCCAGCACCCGCAAAAAAGTCTCTGGGTGCATCGTCCCCGCCCCCACCTCCAGGTCGTAGGGTTGCTGCACCACACAGTTGCGCCCACCCCAAAAGCGGGTGAGCGCCAGGATCACCTCTTGCAGATCCACGCCGACACCTCGCACGGCGGGTAGCAGGACCCGCGCCGGCGGAGTCTAGCACGCCGCGGCCGCTGCACCGGGGCCGGTGGCGCCCCCCTTTCGACGGGACGGCGGGGCGCGCTACGCTGGCGTGCGGGTATGAGCGCGGTGGCGCGACTGGCGTGGCGACACTTGGCGGCGGCACCCCGCCCGGTGGCGCTCACCGTGGCGGGGGTGGCGGTGGGGGTGGCGGTGTTCATCTTCACCGTGGCCATGATGGACGGCCTGGTGATCTTCTTCTCCCAGCGCATTCTCAGGATTTCCCCGACTCTCACGGTGCTGCCGGAACGACTGGAGACCTCTGCCGCCCGCCTATCCCTGCAACGCAGCGCCGACCACGACGTCCTCGTCCTCTCCCGGCCACCCGTCCCCGACCAGCGCCCCACCTTACGCGGCGCGCCGGGCCTCGCCAGTCAATTGGCGGCGCTGCCCGGCGTGACCGGCGTCTCCCTGGCCGCCGCCCCAGCCGGCGTCATCTCCTTTGGCACCGTGCCCGAGGGGGCCGTCATACTGGGGCTGGACCCAGTGGCCGAGCAGCGGGTCACCGAGCTCTGGCGACTGGTGGTGGAAGGCAGCTGGGATGCCCTGGCCGCCCGCCGCGACGGCGTCATCCTGGGCGTGAATCTGGCCGAGCGCCTGGGCGCCCAGGTGGGGGACCGCGTCCTGGCCGCCGGCGAAGGCGGCACCAGCAAAGAGTTGGAGGTGGTGGGCATCCTGGCCGCCGGCGTGGGCGCCCTCGACGAGAGTACAGCCATTGTCAACCTGCCGGTGGCGCAAGGTCTCGCCGGTTGGGGGGGCGACGAGGCCAGCGAGATACGCCTGCGCACCGCCCAGTTCACCGGCCTGGAGGAGCTGCGCCGGCGCGCCCGGGAGCTGGCCGCCTACCGGGTGGACACCTGGCAGGAGAGCAACCGCGCCGCCTTGCAGCTCTTTCGTACCATCGGGCTGACCACGTACCTGCTGACCGGCTTCGTCCTCGTGGTGGCCGGGTTGGGGATCGGCAACCGTTTGGCCACCATGATCCTGGACAAGGAGCGGGACATCGCCATCCTGCGCGCCTACGGGTTCTCGGGGTGGGCGGTGCGGGGGGTGTTCGTGCTGGAGGGCCTGCTCATGGGCGTGGCGGGGGCCCTGGCCGGCTGCCTGGTGGCGGCGGTAGCCATCGCGTACCTGCAGGCCTTCCCCATTCGCTTCGCCAGGCGGGAGGGAGCCGCGCTGGCGTACACCGAGCTGTACCTGGCCAACGACCCCCGCTACTACCTGCTGATCGCCGCCGTGGCGGTGGTCATCGCGCTGCTGGCGGCGGCACTGGCGGTGCGCCGGGCGGTACGGGTATTGCCGGTGGAGGTGCTGCGTGGCATGGCCTAAACGACGGGGCGGCGTGGGCCTGCCTGAGCCAGCCGGCGACGGGGTGGTGCTGCGGGCCATCGGCCTGCGCCGCCGCCTCGGCGTTGGGGCCGCCGCCCGCGAGGTGCTGCGCGGCATTGATCTTACCGTCCAGGCCGGCGAGTTCGTGGCGCTGACCGGTCCTTCCGGGTCAGGCAAGTCGACGCTCCTGTACCTCCTGGGTGGCCTCGACCGTCCCGACGAGGGGGAGGTACACATTGCCGGCGTGCCCCTGGCGGCGGTGCAAGACGACGACCTGGCCCGCTTGCGCAACCAGTTGATCGGTTTCGTCTACCAGTTCCACTTCCTGTTGCCGGAGTTTTCCGCTCTGGACAACGTCCTCATGCCGCTGTGGGCGCGCGGCGGTGGTCGCTCCCGCCACGACCGCGCCTGGGGGGAGGAACTCCTGCAGCGGGTGGGGTTGGGCGACAAACTGGACAAACTCCCGCGCCAGCTGTCCGGGGGCGAGCAGCAGCGGGTGGCGGTGGCACGGGCGCTGGTCAACCGCCCGCGCCTGCTCCTCGCCGACGAGCCCACCGGCAATCTCGACTCCGTCAACGGGCAGGCGGTGTACGAGCTGTTCCGGCGGCTTAACCGGGAACAGCGGCAGACCATCCTGGTGGTCACCCACGACCCCCGCTGGGCGGCCGCCTCGGACCGCGTGTTGCGCCTGCTGGACGGTCGCATCGTGGCCGACGAGCCACAGGCGCAGTTGGGGGTAGGACCGTGACTGCCATGGAATCGTCGAGAGGAGGTTAGGTGATGCGGCGGTGGATCGTACTCCTGCTCATCCTGGGGGGCCTGGGCAGCGCCCTTGGCCGCCTCGCCTGGCAACGGGCGCGCGGCGTCGAGGTACGCACCGCACGGGTGGCCCGCGGCCGGGTGGTGGAGGCGGTCTACGCCACCGGCCGGCTGGACACCGACCGCCGCGCCACCGTGCGGGCGCGCCGCGCGGCGCCCCTCACCGCCGTCCTGGTGGGCCCGGGAGAGGCGGTGCGCGCCGGACAGGTGGTGGCGAGGCAGGACGAGACGGAGAGTCGGCTCGCCGTGGAGCGGGCAGAGAGCGAATTGGCGGCGGCCCGGGCGGCTCTGGCCGAGGCGTACGACGCCGCGGCGCGGGCTGAGCAGCTCCACCGCGCCGGCCTGCTCCCGGAGAACGAGTGGGTGCGTCAGCGGGAGCGGGCCAGCGAGCTGGGCCGCCGCACCGAAGCGCTGGCCGCCGCCGCCGCCCTGGCCCGGGAACAGGCCTCTTGGACGCACCTGCGCTCCCCCTTGGACGGCGCCGTGGCCGCCTTGCTCCGCCGCACTGGTGACGTGCTGCGCGAGGGCGACGAGGTCCTCACCGTGGTGGACCTGTCCACGGCGTACCTGCGCGTGGCCGTGGACGAGCGGGACTTGGGCCGCATCCGGCCAGGTCTGCCGGCCCGCGTGGTGTTCGACGCCTACCCCGACGTGGTGGTAGAGGGCAGCGTGTGGCGCGTGGTCCCAGCGGTGGATCGTCTAACCAAGTCGGCCGACGTGCTGGTTGCCCTCCCCCCGGATACCCCGCCGCTACAGCTGGACCTCACCGCCACCGTCAACCTGATCGTTTCGGTGGTGGAGGACGCCCTGGTGCTCCCCCGCGAGGCGCTGGCCGGAGTCGGCACCACCCGGCAGGTGCTGCACATCGACCAAAACCGCCGGGCGGTGGCGCACCCCGTCCAGGTGGGCTTGTGCGACGCCGAGCGCTGCCAGCTGCTCGCCGGACTCGCCGAAGGGGACGAGGTGATTGTGGCACCCACCGCCCTCCCGGCCGGCACCAAGGTGTACCGCCGGTGATCCCCCACCTGGCCATCGCCGAAGCGCAGCTGCGCCACCGGCCGCGCCAGTCGGCCATCGCCCTGATCTCGGTGGCGGTGGGCGCCGCCATGCTCATCGTCACCCTCTCCCTCACCACCGGCCTGTCCGAGGACTTCATCGCCAAATCGGTGGAGACCTCGGCGCACGTGGAGGTGTTGCCCCTGCGACCCGCCCCCTTGCAGCGGCAGGAGCTGCGCCGCGGTGAAGCCGTGTACGCGCTGCGCCGCCATCACGTCCCCGACGAAAAGCGCACCGTGCGCCCGCTGGCCGGCGTCCTGGCCCAAGCCCGCGCGCTGCCGGGCGTGCTGCTGGCCACACCGAGCGTGGAAGCGCAGGCGATCCTGTCCTTCGGCACGGTGCGCCGGCCGGTGGTGCTGACCGGCGTCATCCCCGCCGACGAGGCGGCTCTCACCGTGCTGGATGAACGGGTGGTGAGGGGCAGCTGGGAAGACCTCGCCCGCAACCGCGACGGCGTCATCTTGGGCCGCCAGCTAGCCCGCTCCCTGGGGGTCGAGGTGGGCGCCCAACTGCAGGCGCAAAGCCCGGCGGGAGGGCTGCTACCGTTGCGAGTGGTAGCGCTGGTGGAGGCGGGCTTGGCGACGGTGGACCGCGGCCTCGCCCTGGTGCAGCTGGACCGCGCTCAGGCGTTGGCCGGGCTGCCCAGCGACCAAGCCAGCAAGGTGCGGCTGCGCCTGGCCGACCCCCGCCAGGCCGATGACCTCGCCCGCGCCGCCGAGGCGCGGTTGGGATACGTGTGCCGCTCCTGGCAGCAGCGCGCCGCCTCCCAGGTGGAGGCCTTCCAACGTCAGAATCTGATCACGCAAGTGTTAGTGTTTTTCACCGTTCTGGTAGCCGCTTTCGGCGTCGCCAACGTCCTCGTTCAGCTGGTGGCCGACAAGCGTAGGGACATCGCCATCCTGCGGGCCGCCGGCTTTTCCCGTCACGACATCGGGGTGATCTTCCTGCACCAGGGGGTTCTCCTGGGATTGTTGGGGGCGGCCCTGGGGTGGCTGGGTGGGGCTGTGCTGATTCGAATCGTGGCGCGCATCCCCGTGGACTTCGGCGAAGCGGCGCTGCTCCGCAACGAGACCCTACGCATGGCCGAGTACCCCTGGTTCTACCTGCTGGCCCTGGGCATCTCCCTGCTGGTGTGCGCCCTCGCGGCGGTGGCGCCGGCGCGCCGCGCCGCCGCCCTCGCCCCCACCGAGATCCTCAGGGGGGAGCGATAGTTACGCTGTCTCCACGGTCACCCGCACGTGGCTATCCACCGCCGCCTTGTCCACCAGGGCTGGCCAGTACGCCACCACCTCCTGCACCTTAGGCCGGCCGCCAGCAAAACCGGTGACTCCCGGGGGACCGGAGGTGATGAGGGGCGCCAGCTCCAGGGTGAAGCGGGACACCGCCGCGCGGTCCTTGCTACGCACGCCAATGCGCAGCACCACCTCCGGAAGATCTTCAGGCGGCTTCACCACCCCGGGGTGGCACACCCCCGTACCCAAAAGCTCCACCACGCGATCCTGCACGGGGAAGGTGAACCCCGCCCGGGCCAATCGCCGCCAGACGATCTCGGCGCACAGCTGCGCCTTCTCCACCGCTCGTGGTCCCGACACCACCAGCTGTCCCACCGCCTTGAAGGAGTCGTGAAACGACGCCGACACCTTGTAGGTGTCGGTGGCCGGGCCCCCCCGGGCGCCGGTCACCCGCACCCGATCGGGTCCCTCCTGGTGCAGACAGACAGAGGTGAAGTCGGCCACGCAGTCGGGGGTGATGTAGCGGGTGGGATCGCCCATTTCGTAGAGCAGCTGCTCCGACACCGTCCCCACCGACACCAACCCGCCGGTACCCTGGTGTTTGGTAACCACGAAACTGCCGTCCTCCTGACACTCCACGATGGGGTAACCCACGTCCCACAGCGCCGGCACCTCCCACCAGCGGGAGTAGTTTCCCCCGGTGACCTGGGCCCCACACTCGATCAGGTGCCCGGCGATGGTGCCGGCGGCCAGCCGATCCCAGTCGTCCACCGCCCAGCCGAATTCGAAAGCCAAGGGTCCGAGCACCAGCGACGTGTCGGTGATGCGCCCGGCCAGCACGATGTGCGCCCCCTGGGCCAGCGCCTCCACCACCGGCCTCGCCCCCAGGTACACGTTGGCCGACAAAACCTTGTTGTGCTCCACCTGGCACAGCTGCTCGCCGGTTTCCATGTGCACCAGGTGATGGCCAGCTCGACACAGCTCGCCCAGGCGCGGCAGCAGATCGTCACCCTCGATGATCCCCACCTTGAGGCCGGCGTACCCCATCTCCCGCGCCAGCCGGATGACCTCATCCCGACAAGCGGCGGGGTTGAGCCCGCCGGCGTTGGTGATGACCTTCACACCGCCCTCTACGATCTCGGGTAAAGCGCGGCGTAACAAAGCGATGAAATCGGTGGCGTAGCCCTTGCGGGGGTCCCGCAGCCGCTGCCGCATCATGATCGACAGCGTCACCTCCGCCAGATAATCCAAGCCCAGGTAGTCCAGCGGCCCGCCCAGCAGCAAGTTCAGCGCGGCGTCGGGGGAGTCACCCCAGAACCCCTGGCCGTTGCCAATCCGCACCGTCCGCCCCATAGCCCCCCCGAGGCGCCCATTCTACCCGTCCACCCTCCTCCCCCCGCAAGATCCCAGCGGACACGCCGTCGCCGGGTAAGAAACCGGCTCCCGAGCCCATGCAGACACGGTGGCGGCCACGGGCGCGGGCCTCAGGCTGTGGAGGCGGCGGCCCTTGCAGCCCTGTGTTACGCTCACCCCGGGGGTGGGAGTGGAAACCGTCAAGCACGTGCTCGCCAGTTTCCACGAGCTAGCGCTGAAGGGGGCCCATCGCGGGAAGTTTGAGCGGGTCCTGCGCCGCAACATCGCCAGGGCCCTGGGCGGTCTGCCGGTGGCCGACATCTCCATCCCCGCCCGTGTTGTCATCCGCTTCGCCAGCGACGTGCCGTGGGCGCCGGTGCACCAGCGGCTGGCCACTGTCTTCGGCCTCAACGCCCTGCTGCCGGTGACCCACGTGGGCCGCACCTGGGATGAGCTGGAGGCGTACTGCCGCAGGCACGCCGCCGAGCTGGCCCGCGGGGCGACCTTTGCGGTACGTTGCCGGCGTTCCCACAAGCTCTTCCCTCTCACCTCCGAGGAGCTCCAGCGCCGGCTGGGTAACGTGCTGCGGGAGTGCACCGGCATGCGGGTGGACCTCTCCGCCCCCGACGTCACCGTGCGCGTCATCGTGCAGAGCGACGGCGTGTATCTGGTGCACCGCCGAGTGCCGGGAGCCGGGGGGTTGCCGGTGGGCACCTCCGGGCGGGTGCTGGTGCTGCTGTCGGGCGGCATCGATTCCCCGGTGGCCGCCTATCTGGCGTTGAAGCGCGGGGTCACCGCCCACTTCATCCACTTCCACTCCCAGCCCTACGTGGGCGACGCCTCGGTACGCAAGGCGGAGGAGATCGTCGCTCTGCTGAACCGCCACCAGGGTCCGGCCCGCCTGGCGGTGGTGCCGTTCGGGCGGTGCCAGCAGGAGATCGTCACCCGTTGCCCGGAGGCCCTGCGGGTGGTGCTCTACCGGCGCATGATGCTGCGGGTCGCTGAGCGCGTGGCGCGGCGTTGGCGCTGCCAGGCGTTGGTGACGGGGGAGTCCTTGAACCAGGTGGCCTCCCAAACCCTCCCCAACCTGGCCGCCATCGACCGTATCGCTCACCTACCCGTGCTGCGCCCCCTCATCAGTATGGACAAGCAAGAGATCGTCGATCTGGCGGAGCGCATCGGCACCTACGAACTTTCCATTTTGCCCCACGCCGACTGCTGCTCCTTCCTGCAGCCCCGCCATCCCACCACCGGGGTCAGCGCCGCCGCCTGCGCGGCGGCGGAGAGCGCCCTGGACGTGGAGGGCTGGGCCCGGGAGGTGCAGCGGCATGCCCAGGTCAGCTACGTCGAGCCGACCCCGTGGCCATCGCCGCCAGCTCTGCCAACGAGGGCATGGGCATGACTCGCCACCTGTCCCGCAAGGAGTTCTTCCGCGAGCTGCTGGGCGTCGGACGGCGCACCGTGCCGAGGAGCACCCCTCCTCCAGCGCGTCCCCGCCTGCTGTTGCGACCCCCCGGCGCGCTGCTGCCCGACCAGCGCTACCTAGAGGCGTGCACCGGTTGCAACGCCTGCGTTGAGGTGTGCCCCAAAGGCGCCATTCACCTGGCGCCGTCCCCGACCGACCCCCAGCGGCGCATCGCCGTGCTAGAGGTGGGCCGCACCCCCTGCGTGCTGTGCGACGCCGTGCCGTGCGCCACCGCCTGTCCAGCAGGGGCGCTTCTACACCCAGGTTCGCCGCGCCAAATCCGCCTCGGCGTAGCCCAGGTGGATCCCCGCCTGTGCCGCACCTTCCGCGGGGAAGGGTGCGACGTGTGCGTACGCGTCTGCCCCTACCCGGGCGAGGCCATACGCATGATCGGCCACCGGCCGGTGGTCATGCCCGCCGCCTGCACCGGCTGCGGGCTGTGCGAGGCCGCGTGCCCCGAGCGCCCCGCGGCCATCGTCGTCTACCCCGAGCGCGACCTCATCCCCGGCATGCGCATCCCCAAGACCTGGGGCCCGGCGGGGTAGGCTGGCCGCAACGGTACCGCCAAAGCGCGGATGCCAGGACGAGGCTACTGCGCCGCCGTCGCCCTTTCGATGCGTTCCATCACTTGGGGGTTGCTGTGCTACGCTGCGGCGTCGGCCTTCGCGGTCTCAGGCTTGAGGCGCATGCCCGCGTCGATGAGCGCCTGCAGGCCGTCGTTGCCGGACCATATGGCCATCTCCAAAGCCACCATTCCCATGGAGGTGCGAGCGTCGTACCGAGCGCCGGCGGCGAGCAGTTTGCCCAGGGTGGCGGCGTCGCATTTGTCCACCGCAAACATGAGGGGCGTGTTGCCCATCTCGTCCTGGCCGTTGGGGTCCGCACCCCGCGCCAGCAATGGGTCAACCACCGCGTAGGTGGAGGCCGCCGTGGGGCGGAAAGCGGCGTCGCACGCTGCCGGCAAGAAAAACAAGGGGTGCAACGGCTGTCGGGCGTTCACGTCAAGGAAGCGGTGCGACGGGGACATGCCGGCGTCCAGCAGCACCTCTACCAGCTCCGCGTCGACGCTCATGAGCGCTTGCTGGAAGGCGCTGTCGCTCACACCCACGCCCCGCTGGCGCCACACCGCAAGGCCGCGTGCCTCGGCTGCCGGACTTAACCGGCGCGCCGCTGGCGCCGCCTCAGCCGGCGGTGGCAGCGGACGTCGCGCCACCCCGGCGGGTCCCGCCAGATCGCTCTCCAACTCCCGGGCGATGGTGGTTGCGTGCTCGGCAAGCTGGTTGCTGTGATGCCCACCCAACTCCGTGATGGCTGCCAGCACGGGCGCCGCCTCCCGGCCGTGGTTGCGCAGGGCCTGCAGTGCCCGCCAGGCCACCTCGTCGTCACGGGTGTCCTTGGCGATGCGAACGAGCAGCACCACCACCTCCTCGGCGGGCAGTGCCAGACGATCCAGGCTCTTCACCGCTTCCCGCCTAACCTTGCTCTCAGCATGGTGGGTGGCGGCGCGCTCCAGCGCCGGGCGCGCCACGGTTGCGACCTCCAACTTGACACTCCGCGCCACCGGCTGTGAGTGGTCTCCCACGGCACCGAGGGCCTCCACCCCGCGCTGCCGCAGGTCGGGGTCACGCTCCGCATGGAGACGAGCGACCAGCGCCGGCGCGGCGCTGGCGGCCAGACCCTCGGCGGAGCTGACCGCCAGCAGGGCACTGCCTCGCATACCTTCGTCCGCATCTCCCAGCGCCCGTGTCGCCGCCGGCGGCCACGCCTTCACCTGCTCCGGCTCCAGGCGCTTCCCTGCCAGGCTCGCTGCCGCCCGCCCCGTGGCAACCGTACTCCCCCTCGCCAAGACCTGGTCCCAACTCTCCGGCAGCACCGGCAGCGCACTGGTAGCCTTCAGGATCGAAGCCTGGGCCGGGCCATCCTTGGCCAGCCGCACCAGCAGCGGCTGGGCGAGCGCCGCATCCCCGGGGGCGATGAATCTCTGCAAGGCTCGCTCGGCCCGCTTCACGTTCTCCCGCGCTGCGTTCCGAAAAAGATAGTCGGCGGTCATGTCCTCGCCCCGTTTCGCTTCGCGCTCCAGAAAGTCCAGCAGGTGCGGCAGCCGTGTCGGGGCGGCTTCCACGCCCACGAGTCCCCGGCCGGCCTCGAAGTGGATGCGCAAGTCGCCGGACCACAGCGCCCGCCGGCGGGCCGGCGCCAGTTGGATCGGCTCCAAGACTTTCAAGAGCCCCGGCGGCCGCCCGGCGCGCGCCTCCCGCCCCACGCTGGCGGCAGGTCTGCTGGCCGCCCCGCTATGCCTCGCCCATGAACGGGTAGGCGAAGTGTTTGGGCGGCACGAAGGTCTCTTTAATGGCGCGGGGGCTGGTCCAGCGGATGAGGTTCCACTTAGAGCCCGCCTTGTCGTTGGTCCCCGAAGCCCGCGCCCCGCCGAACGGCTGCTGCCCCACCACCGCCCCGGTGGGCTTGTCGTTGATGTAGAAGTTGCCCGCCGCGTCGCGCAGGCGGTGCATGATCTTGGCCAGGGCGGCGCGATCCTGGGCAAATACGGCGCCGGTGAGGGCGTAGGGCGAACCCTGATCGCACAGCTCCAGGGCGCGGTCCAGCTCGCCGTCCGGGTAGACGAACACGGTCAGCACCGGCCCGAAGATCTCCTCCCTCATCAGGCGGAAACCCGGATCGCTGGTGAGCACCACGGTAGGCTCGATGAAGTAGCCGTGGCTGGAGTCGCACCCCCCACCGAAGATGATCTCCGCATCGGGGGAGGCCTTGGCGTAGTCGATGTACTCTTTGATGGACTCGAAGGCGGCGGCGTCGATCACCGCGCCCATGAAGTTGGTGAAGTCCTCCACGTCGCCCATCTTGATTTCGGAGAGTTGCCCGATCAGCCGCTCCTTGAGGGTAGGCCACAGCGACGCCGGGATGAACGCCCGCGACGCCGCGGAGCACTTCTGCCCCTGGTACTCGAAGGCGCCCCGCACCAGCGCGGTGACCGCCGCGTCCACATCGGCGGAGGCGTGCACGAAGACGAAATCCTTGCCACCGGTCTCACCCACGATGCGCGGGTAGGAGCGGTAGCGAGCGATGTTCTCACCCACCGTCTTCCACATGCCGTGGAACACTCCGGTGGAGCCAGTGAAATGGATGCCGGCGAGCTCCTCGGAGGCGAGCACCGGATCTCCCACCTGGCTGCCCGACCCCACCACCAAATTGATCACCCCGGGGGGCAATCCCGCTTCCTCCAGCAGCTTGTAGATGTAGTACGCGGACAGCACGGCGGTGGAAGCGGGTTTCCAAAGGACGGTGTTCCCCATCAAGGCCACCGAGGTGGGGAGGTTGGCGCCGATGGAGGTGAAGTTGAACGGCGTCACCGCGAACACGAACCCCTCCAGGGCCCGGTATTCCACCCGGTTCCACACGCCCGGCGCGGAAATTGGCTGATCCTGGTAGATCTGTTGCGCAAAGAACGGGTTGAAACGCCAGAAGTCGATAATCTCGCAGGCCGCGTCGATCTCGGCCTGGAACACCGTCTTGGACTGGTTGAGCATGGTGGCGGCGTTGAGGGTATCGCGCCACGGCCCGGCCAGCAGCTCGGCCGCCTTCAACAGGATGGCGGCACGGTCATACCACGGCATGTCCGCCCACGCGCCGTGCGCTTCGCGCGCCGCGGCGATGGCCATCTCCACCTCGGCCGGGCCGGCTTTGTGGTAGCGGGCCAGCACGTGCCCGTGGTTGTGGGGCATGATGCAGCTCCCCAGCTTACCGGTGCGGACCTCCTTGCCGCCGATCAGCAACGGGATCTCGATCTCCCGGCTGCGCATCTCCTTGAGGGCTGCCTTCAAGCTGCGCTTCTCCGGCGAACCTGGGGCGTAGGCACGCACTGGCTCGTTGACGGGTTGCGGGATGGGGAAGATTCCGTTCATGATCCCTCCTGGCGCCGGCTCCCTCCCGTGTGACGGGCAGTGCAAACCCGGCGCCGGCAAAGCATAGGGGGCGGTTCGCGAAGGGTCAACCCACGCCGCGACAACTCCTGACGCCCCAGCCCGTACCGGGCGCCGAACCGTGGCCCACCTCGCCCTCGTGGTTGCCTGGAGCAAAGGCTTTCTTCTTTTCGTGACAGAGGGACCAGGGACGACCTGTTCGTGGGGCGTCTCGGCGTGGCGCCAGTGAAGCTCCCTGCCCCGCGCTCGTTCATACAGCGACCACCTGGACAGCGTGCCCAAAGTAACCACCGCCCCGGGAGCTCCGCGAAGGCCTAGGGCGTCCACCCTTACGGCCTGCCCGTGGCGGTCACCTGGGGGTCGGAGAGCAGCTGGTGAGGTCTCCCTCGCTGGCCAGGGGGGCTGGCAGCGTCTGGAGGGGTGAGACCCGCGTGGCGCGGGCTGACTCGCCCGCCCGCCAGCGCCCCGGGTATCATGGCGCCGTGTCGGCGAGCCCGTGCCTGGATGTGTCGGTGCTGGTGCGCACCCGCGACCGGCCCCGCCTGCTGGCGGAGGCCTTAGAGAGCGTGGCGCGCCAGACGCGTCCACCCCTGGAGGTGGTGGTGGTCAACGATGGCGGCGAACCGGTGGGGCACATCCTGGCGTCCTTCGCCAAACGCCTGACCATCCGTCCCGTCACTCACCCGGCGGCGCTGGGGCGGGCGGCGGCCGCCAACGCCGGAGTCACGGCGGCGCAGGGACGATGGATCGCCCTCCTGGACGACGACGACCTCTTCCTTCCCCATCACTTGGAAACGTTGAGCAAAGCTGTGGCAGCCACGCCCGCCGAGGTGGTGCACGCCGCCTGCCGGCTGGTGCGTCCGGACGGTGAGGAGGTGATGGGCGCGCCGGTGCAGCGCGACGATCTTCTACTGGCCAATACGATTCCCACCTGCGCGACGCTGGTGGCGCGGGCGGCGCTGCTGGCGGTGGGTGGCTTCGATGAGGGCTTGCCGTTTCTGGAGGACTGGGACCTGTGGATCCGCCTGGCCCGACGGCGCGAGTTCATCTACGTGGACCAGGTGACATCGATTTATCGCGCTGGGCCGGCGTCGGTGGGCGGAGCGATGGGGCCGGAGCGCTGGCAGGTCATGGAGGAGCTCTTCGCCAAGCACTGGGCGCTGCTCTCGCCGGCCGTGTTGGTGCGCCGGATGTACCGGCTGGAGCGTGACATCCACGAGATCCGGCGGGAGGCGGCGGAGCGCCGCCGGCGGGTGGAGGAGCTGGAGGCGGACAACTCCCGGCTGCGCGAGCAGACCCGCTTCATCCGCGAGCTGGCGGACGCCGGGTTGTTGGCACCCACCTGGTGGTTGCACCGCTGCTGGCAGCGCTGGCGGCGCTGGCGCGGCAAGGAACCGCGGTGAGTCGACTGGGCGAGAAGTTCCTGGAGCTCATCTCTCCCTACCCCCGCCTGGCGGGGTTTCTCTACTACGTCAAGAACCCCCACGTGTTCATCGCCAAGGCGCTGCGCAAGCTGGCGGGGATGCGCCGGGAACGAGCGTGCCGGGCGCTCCTGGAGGGTGGCAAGTTGGTGGTCGAGGTGGGGCCGCCGGGCAGGACGCTGTTCACCGTCGCCACGCCGGTGTGGCGGGTGGCCGAGGAGCACCTGCGCGCCGCCATCGCCTCGGTGCGTGGCCAGACCTACCCCCACTGGGAGCTGTACCTGGCCGACGACGCCTCCCCCGACCCCCACGTGCACCGGGTGCTAGCCGAGGAGGCGCGGCGGGATCCCCGCATCAAAACGCTGCACCTGGAGCACAACCAGGGGATCGCCGGAGCCACCGACGCCATCCTCGCCCGCGCCCGCGGTGAGTTCGTGGCCTTCCTGGATCACGACGACCTCCTCCACCCCCGCGCCCTCGAGCTGGTATCGGCGCATCTGGGTGCCCACCCGGAGGTGGACTGGGTGTTCACCGACGAGGACAAGGTGGACGAGTATGGCCGCCACCGGGAACCGTGCCTAAAGCCCGGCTGGTCCCGGCATTTGTTGCTGACCTTCAACTACGTGGCGCACTTTCGCGTGGTGCGCCGCACCGTGCTGGAGCAGGTGGGGGGCCATCGCCGCGGCTTCGACGGCGCTCAGGACTACGATCTGGCGCTGCGGGTGCTGGCCGCCGGCGGGCGTTTTTCTCACCTCCCCGGCGTGCTTTACCACTGGCGGGTGGTCCCCGGCTCGATGGCCCGCGCCGCCGCCGACAAACCCGCGGCCCACGCCCACGCTCTGCAGGCGTTGCGCCAGCACGCTGCTCGCTGGCCCGACGGCGAGACCGTCACTGCCGAGGTGCTCCTCGCCCCGGCGTCGTTCTTTCGCGTCCGCCGCTTACCCGGCCCTGATCTGGAAGTCTCCCTGCTGGCCGCACCGGGCCCGGCGGTGCACCCCGGCGGCCGCATCCGTGAGGTGCTGACGCTGGCCGGCGACGCCTCCCCCGACGCCACCGCGGCGGCGGTGCGGCGCGCCCGCGCCCCGGTGGTGGTGCGCTGGCCAGCCGGCGCCCCGACCCGGGAAGAGCTCGAGGAGTTGCTCGCCCTTTTGCACGTGCCGCAGACCGCTGGGGTATCGCCGCGCCTGGTGAAGGGCGGCAAGGTGACAGCCAGCGGCTGGTGGGTGGGCAGCGACGGCCACCTGCACGACCCCTGGCGCGGCCTCAGCCACGCCGATCCGGGCTACCTCAACCTGGCGCTCGTGCCCGGTCCCAGGGCGGCGCTGCCGCCGACCGCCTGGGCGGCATGGCGCGAGGCTTATCTGCACGCCTGGGAAGCCGCGGCGGACGCTCCCGCCGGCTGGCGAGTGCCCCTCGGGGTCGCCCGGGCACAGCAGGAGCTGGTGGTCACGCCCAGCGTGTCGGTGGCTGGCGAGTCGCTCTCTCTGCCCGCCCAGCAGGCGCCGGAGGAGATCCCCCGGCATGCCTCACCGTGGCTCCATCTGCTCGGCGCCTCGCCCCCTCGCCGCTGAGCCGCCGCCGACCGGCTACAATGCCGGTGGAGGTGTGGCCATGACCGCGCCCAAAGTCGAAGGCAAAATCAACATCATGGTGAAGGACGAGTTGGCGCTGGGCACCTACGCCAACTTCGCCTCCATCGTGCATAACTTCGCGGAGTTCATCGTCGACTTCGGGCGCATCGTTCCCGGCCGCGAGCACGTGGAGGTGGTCAGCCGCATCGTCATGACCCCCGTGCACGTCAAGCAGTTGCTGCGCGCCTTGGGCGAAAATGTGGCCATCTACGAGCGCAACTTCGGGGAGATCCTGGACGGGCCCTCGCCCACCCCGCCGCCACCGCCAACGATGTAGCCGGGCCCCTACGAGGCGGTGATCCAGCCGCCGCCCAACACTCGGTCGCCCTCGTACCATACCGCCGCCTGACCCGGCGAAGGCGCGGCCACTGGCTCGTCGAACGTCACCTCCGCACCGTCCGGGCGGGGGGTGACGGTGGCCGGCAGCGGCCGCTGGCGGGAGCGGACCTGGGCGGTCACCCGGCGCGGTTCTTGAGGTGGGTCGGCAAGCCACACCGCCTCGCGCACCACGATGCGCTGCCGTACCACCGCAGCGGCTTCCCCCACCACCACCCGGTTGTTGGCGGCGTCCAGGCGGGTGACGAAGAGGGGGTGCGGGGCCGAAAGACCGAGGCCCCGGCGCTGCCCCACGGTGTAGCGGTGAATCCCCTGGTGACGGCCGAGGACGCGGCCGTCGCCGTCGACGATCTCTCCGGCTCCGGGCAGTCGCTCCCCCACCAAGTGTTCCAGCACGTCGACGTAGGTCTTCCCTAAGGGGACGAAACACATGTCTTGGCTGTCCGGCAGGTTGGCGCTGGGCAAACCGGCGTCCCGGGCGATGGCGCGCACCTCGCTCTTGCAGTACTCGCCCAGGGGCAACAGCACGGAGCGCAAGCGCTCGCGCCCGATGTGGAAGAGAAAATACGACTGATCGCGGGCCAGCTCGCGCCCCCGGTGCAACTGGGGCTCCCCGCTCTCCCCCTCCACCACCCGGGCGTAGTGACCGGTGGCGACGTGGGTGGCGCCCATGGCGCGGGCCACCTCCACCAGCCGCCCGAACTTGATGCGAGAGTTGCAGTGCACGCACGGCGACGGGGTCTCCCCGTGCAGGTAGGCGTCGACGAACGGCTCCAACACGCCGGCACGAAACTCTTGACGCACGTCCAGCAGCACGTGGGGTATACCCAGCACCCTGGCCACCCGCTGCGCCGCCGCCACCCCCGCCGCCGAGCAGCAGCGCGACGCATCGAAGCCGTCCTTTTCGAGATCCGCCAGCTGCAGCGTCACCCCCACCACCTCCCAACCCTGCTGGAGGAGCAACAGCGCCGCCACGCTGGAGTCCACCCCCCCAGACATGGCGACCACCACACGTTTCGACCGCGGGAGGCAGCGAGAGCCACTCACGGCATAAGTGTATCGTGGGTCTCGGTCACAATAAACATCAGCGTCGTGGTGCCCAGGCTGAACTCCTGATGGGAGGCGATAGTGGTGGACTCGACGCGCACCCCCTCGACGTACGTCCCATTGGTCGATCCCAGATCGCTGATGGTCGCCTCATCCTGCCGGATCTCCAGCATGGCGTGCCGCCTCGACACTTCGCTGTCGGGCAGCTGAATGTCGCAGCCGGCGCCACGGCCCAAGATCACCCGCGGCTTGGTGAGCTGATAGATCTGGCCGGAGTTGGCGCCGAAAATCACCGCCAGCGAGTAGCGGCGGTGTGGTGGCAGCGGTGCCAGCCCAGCCAGAGACTGCTCCTCGGCCGCTGCCAGAGAACTGCGGATGTCGATATCCTTGGTGGTTTCCTCCCGTCGCCCGTGCCGTGCCTCAGCTTCCCTCGCCTCTGCCGCCGATCCCGGTCGGTGCACCTCGAACACCGCCGAACAACGTGAACACTTTAGCTTGCGCGACGACGCACCGCCGAACCGACTCTCGTCGTAGCGGTAGCGCGCTCCGCACTGAGGACAGGTCACGATCACTCCGCACCCCCCCACAAGCCTCCGACGCCACCGCACCGCGTCGCGTCTGGCACCTGCGACAGCTGGCGGCGGCGAGGATCGGCTCGATGTTCGATACTTTACGACGCTTCGGGTGGTTATCCAAGCCCGGACGGGGGCCGCCCACGGTCGCCACTCGGGCGACGGGCGCCTCCCGGCAGCCGGTCACCGGCGTGCTAGCATCTTCCTCCGTGAGCGCACGGGCGTCAGGCAGCGGGCGCGCCAGGGTGGCGGCGCAGGAAGCGGCGCCGACGGCCACTCTGCGCATCCCCTCCAACCCGTCCGCTGAGCGCGCCGTGCTGGGCGCTATCCTGGTGGACGGCACCTGCTTCCACCGCGTCGTGGAGCTGGTGCGCGCCGAGGACTTCTACACTCCGGCTCACCGCGCCATCTTCGAGGCGTTCGCCGCCCTTGCCGTGGCAAGCCGCGACATCGATCTGCTCACCACCGCCGACCAGCTGCAGCGCTCCGGGACGCTCGAAGAGGCAGGCGGCATCTCCTACCTCGCTAGCCTCACCGAGGATCTGCCTGACACCGCCAACGTCGAGCATTACGCCGGCATCGTGCGCGAGCGCGCCGTCAAGCGCGACCTCTTGCGTTTGTCCCAACAGGTGATGGCCGCCGCCGGCCGGGACGAGGGCGACGCCATGGAGGCGCTGGAGATGGCAGAGGCTGGAATCTTGGCCATTTCCGAGCGCGCCGTTACCACCGGCCCCCAACCGGTGGGGGTCCTAGCCAAAACCGAGGTGGCCTACATCCAGCGGGTTTCCCGTGCCTCGGCGCCGTACACCGGTCTGGAAACTGGCTTCCAGCGCCTGGATGAACTCACCTCGGGGCTGCAACGGCAGGAGCTGATCATCCTTGCCGCCCGCCCGGGGGTGGGCAAAACGGCGTTCGCCCTCAACGTGGCGGCCCACTGCGCCCTGCGCAAGGGCGCCAAGGTGGCCATCTTCTCCCTGGAGATGTCCGCCTCCGCCCTGGTGCGCCGGCTGCTCGCCGCCGAGGCGCGCATCGATCTGCGCCGGCTGGCCCGTGGCTTGCTGTCGCGGGCCAGCGACTCGGTGGGCGGATCGGATTGGGAGCGCCTGCACACCGCCAGCCAGGCGCTCGCCACGGCGACGATGTGGATCGACGATACCGCGGCCATCTCCCCCTTGGAGCTGCGCGGCAAGTGCCGCCGCTTGGCCCTGGAGCATGGCCTCGACCTGGTGGTGGTGGACTACCTGCAGCTCATGTCGCCGGGGGTCAAAGCCGAGAACCGCACCCAAGAAGTCTCTGCCATCTCCCGTGCCCTGAAAGCCATAGCCAAACAGCTCAACGTCCCACTGTTGGTCCTCTCGCAACTGTCGCGGCGGCCGGAGCAGCGCGGCGGCGATCACACCCCGCAGCTGTCCGACTTGCGCGAATCGGGCTCCATCGAACAGGACGCCGACGTGGTGGTGTTCATCAACCGCCGTACGGTGCCCGGCCGCGGCCAGGAGGGTGAGGAGGGGGTGGACACCAACACGGCGGATATCATCATTGCCAAACAGCGCAACGGCCCCACGGACACCTTCCGCCTGGTCTACCTGGACAAGTTCACGCGCTTCGAAAACCTCGAGCGGAGTTCCATGTGAGCGGTCCCGCGCGGCGACAACGAGGTCTGGCGGCGCTGGAGTGGCTCGGCGCCCACGCCACCCACCTCTTCGAAGAGGTGGGGCGCTTTTTCACCATGCTCTACCTGACGTTGTACTGGAGCGTGCGGCCCCCCTTCGATGTGCGACAGTGGCTTCGCCAGATGGTCCGGGTGGGGGTCGACTCCATTCCCGTGGTGGGCCTGACCGCCATGTTCACCGGCATGGTCATGGCGCTGCAGACGTACCGCGGGTTCGAACGTTTCCATGCCGAGTCGTTCGTGGCGTCGGTGGTCTCCCTCTCACTGACCCGGGAACTGGCGCCAGTTCTGGCGGCGCTCATGATCGCCGGACGCATCGGCTCGTCGCTGGCCGCCGAGCTGGGCACCATGCGGGTCACCGAGCAGATCGACGCCCTCCACGCTATGGCCGTAGAGCCGGTGCAATACCTGGTGGTGCCGCGGGTCGGCGCCACCACGCTGATGCTGCCGCCGCTGGTAGCGCTGGCGGACGGCATCGGTATTGCCGGCGGCTTCGCCGTGGCGGTGGGGCTGATGGACGCCAACCCAGTGGTGTACTGGGAAAAGACCTTCCAATACTTGGACCTCAACGACGTCTTTTCCGGGCTGATTAAGGCCGCAGTGTTCGGCCTCATCCTCTCGGTGACCGGGTGCAGCAAGGGGTTCTACACCACCGGGGGCGCCGAGGGGGTCGGGCGCTCCACCACCGCCGCCGTGGTCATGGCCTCCCTGGTCATCCTGCTGTCGGACTTTTTCCTCACCAAGCTCCTGTTCTAGGAGCGCTAGGGCAACGGCACACCCATGACCACCTCGCCCACGCCGCCAGCCACCGCCCCCGGCAGTGCCCCGCCCGTCAAGATCTCCGTGATCGACTTGTGGAAATCATTCCAGGGCAAGGAGGTGCTGCGCGGGATCAATCTCGAAATTGCTACCGGCGAGTCGCTCGTTATCGTGGGCGGCTCCGGAGCGGGCAAGAGTGTTTTTCTCAAGCACCTCATCGGCCTGATGCGGCCGGACCGGGGCCATGTGATCGTGGACGGCGAAGACCTGGCCTGCGCGGACAGCGCCGTCTGCCTGGCGATGCGCCGCAAGTTCGGCATGTCGTTCCAGGAGGGGGCGCTGTTCGACTCCCTCAACGTCTTCGAGAACATCGCCTTCCCTCTGCGACGCCACACCCGTATGAGCGCCGAGGAGATCGCCGCGCGGGTGCGCGAGTGCTTGGCCCTGGTTCATCTGGAAGGGGTCGAGGGCAAGTGGGTCAACGAGTTGTCGGGCGGCATGCGCCGCCGCGTGGGATTTGCCCGTGCCATCGCCCTGTCCCCAGAGATCCTGTTGTTCGACGAGCCCAACACCGGCCTCGACCCCATCACCGCCGCAGCCATCGACCGGGTCATCGTGGAGATGCGCGACAACCTTCCGGTCACCATGGTCACCATCACCCACGACATGAAGTCGGCGCAGCGCATCGCCGACCGCATCGCCATGCTGCGCGCCGGTCAGATCGTGGCGGTGGCGCCCCCCGAAGAGTTTGTTCGTTTGCCCGACCCCTACATCCAATCGTTTCTCGCAGGCGAACCGTATCCGGAAAACCACGAGGAGGTCGCATGAGCCCCACCGCCAAGGTCGGCGCCTTCATGCTTGCAGCGCTCGTCATTCTGGGCGTCTTCATCGTCAAAATCGAGGAGATTCCGTTGTCCTCTCAAGGCAAGCGTCAGCGCGTGCAGGCGGCCTTTCCGTCGGTCGCCGGGCTCGACGCCAAAAGCCCGGTCCGCGTGGCCGGGGTACGCGTGGGCATCGTTGAGAAGATCGAGCTGGAGGGCAACCGTGCTCTGGTCACCCTGGCCCTCGACCCAGGAGTAAAGCTGTATCGGGGGGCCACCGCCGAGGTGACCAGCCTGGGGATGCTGGGGGACAAGTACGTGGAACTCTACCCCGGCGAAATTGGCGGCTCTCCCCTGCCCCCGGGAACCGTCCTGGTCGGCTCCAGCCCCATCTCCTTCGACCAGGTGTTGGGTACCGCCAACGCCATCGGCGGCGACGTCAAGGAAGTCACCGCGGCACTGCGCAAGAATCTCGGCGGCGAGGAGGGCGAACGGCGCATCGACGAGATCCTCGAGCACGTCCGCCAGCTGGCCGCCGAGACTCGCGCCCTGGTGGCCGCCAACCGCGCCAACGTGGACGCCACCATCGCCAACTTCCGCGACTTCTCCGCGACACTGAAAACCGAGCTGCCCAAGCTGGCGTCCAAACTCAACGACTTGGCCGGTCAGGTGGAGGCGGTGGTGGACGAGAACCGCGAGGACCTCAACGCCTCTCTCGCCAACATCCGGGAGTTATCGGGCCGGCTGCGCACCTCCGCCGACCACCTCAACGAGATCACCTCCAAGATCGCCCGCGGGGAGGGCACCATCGGCAAACTGGTGAATGAGGACGACACCGCCGTCAACCTCAACGCCGCCTTGAAGTCGGTGGAGAGCGGGGTGCAGAGCCTGAAAGACACCCTCGGCCGGGCGCAACGTTGGGAACTGGCGGTGAACTTGCGTACCGAGGCGCTACCCGGTCTCGACCAGGACGGCAACACCACCCGCAGCGCCCTCGGGGTGGATCTGCGCACCACTCCCAACCGCTTCTTCCGCTTGGAGCTGGTGGACTCGCCCTTCGGCCGGCGCGACGTCACCACCTCTACCACCGTGGTCATCCACCCCGACGGCCGGCGAGAGACCACCGTCCAAGAGATCACCCGGGTGACCGACTCGGCCACGGTCAACGCCCAGGTAGGGTGGGATTTCCGCAACGCCTCACTGCGCGCCGGGCTGTTCGAGTCCACCGGGGGCGTGGGCGTGGACACCCACCTTCTCCACAAGAAACTCAAGCTGACGTTGGAAGCTTACGATTTCAGCCGCGATACCAACCCCCCTCACTTCCGCGTGGAGGGTCGTTACTTCTTCACCAGGAACATCTTTGCCTACGCCGGGTGGGATGATCCGACGTGGAAGCAGCGCTCGTCGGCCATCCTGGGCGGTGGCGTCACCTGGGGCGACGAGGACTTGAAGTACCTCCTGGGAACCGCTGCCAGTTTCGGTCGGTAACCGTGGCCAAAGGCGGCGGCCCTCTCTTCGAGTGCACCGCGTGCGGGCAGCGCAGCAGCAAATGGATGGGCCGTTGCCCCGCCTGCGGCGGGTGGAACACCTTCGAGGAGATCCCCCACTACGCTCGCACCCCGGGCACGTCGCCGGGCAGAGGGGCCATCCCTTTGAACGCAGAGGAGTTGGCCGACGCGCCGCGGTGGCCGGTGGGCATCGCCGGCTTCGACCGCGTGCTGGGCGGGGGGCTGGTGGGAGGATCGGCGATCCTGCTGGCGGGCGAACCCGGGGTGGGCAAATCCACGCTTTTGCTCCAGGTGGCGGCCCGGCTGGCCCCAGTGGGGTCGGTGCTGTACGTCAGCGCCGAGGAGTCGACGCGGCAGGTAGCCATGCGAGCCCACCGGCTGGAGGTCGTCCGCGACGGTGTCCTGCTGCTGGCCGAACCGGGGGTGGAAAGTGCCCTCGCCGCCGCCGCTGCGGCCAAACCCGCGGCCATCATTGCCGACTCGGTGCAAACCATGTACTCCGAACGGGTGCCGGCGGTGCCCGGCTCGGTGACCCAGGTCCGCGAGGTGGCATCGCAACTGGTGGAGTACGCTAAGCGCCAAGGTCCGCCGGTGATCCTGGTGGGACACGTCACCAAGGAGGGGTTGGTGGCTGGCCCCAAGTCGCTGGAGCACCTGGTGGACGTGGTGCTGGAGTTCGGCGGCTCCGCCACCCACCCCCACCGCACCCTGCGCGCCACCAAAAATCGCTTCGGCCCGGCCATGGAGCTAGCCCTCTTCGCCATGACCGGCCGCGGCTTGGAGGAGGTAGGCAACCCTTCGGCCGCGCTGCTGGCTGATCGCACCGCCGGCGCCCCGGGTTCGGCGGTGGCGGTGGTACTGGAGGGGACCACCCCCCTGCTGGTCGAGGTGCAGGCCCTGGTGGCGCGTTCGCCCTACGCCAGCCCACGTCGCGTCGCCCAAGGGGTGGACAGCGGTCGCCTCGCTTTGCTCCTGGCCGTGCTGGAAAAGCGCCTGGGGGTGCGCCTAGGCGACCGCGATGTGTTCGTCAACGTCGCCGGCGGGATCGAAATTGACGAACCAGCCGCCGATTTGGCCCTCGCCGCGGCGCTGCTCTCGTCGGCGCGCGAGCGGCCGCTGCGCAGCGATCTGGCGCTATTCGGCGAGGTGGGCCTGCTGGGGGAGGTGCGTGGCGTCACCCGCGCCGGCGAGCGGGTGCGGGAGGCGGTGGCCCTCGGCTTTGCGGCCTGCGCTCTCCCTGCCGCTATGTGCGCCGGCGTTCCCCCTGGCGTCCAGTTGATCCCCGTGGACAGTGTCGCCGACGTACCCCCCTTGCTCACCGGGTGAGATCCGGGCGCGGCGGCCCGGGGCCGGCACTCCAAGGACCGGTGGCATCACTCGGGCAGGTAGCCGGCCAAGGTGCGCACCTTCACCCCAGGGCGACGCACCCGCACCTCCAGGCGGCGCCACTGGTCGGGGGGGGCGTTGGAGGAGGAGGTGTACACCAGCAAATACTGGCTGCGCAACTCCCGCTCGATGCGTCCGTAGACGCGCTCCAGGCCTCCGCCGCGGGCGACGAAGAACGCCTCGCCTCCGGTGGCAGCGGCCAGGCGCTGCAGGCCCACGCGAGTGCGCAACTCGCTGGGGCCGATATCGATGCCAATGGCGTACACCACCGCCGCGGTGCGCGCGGCTACTTCCACCACGTGGTCGGAGGTGTGCCGAGAGGCGTTGTCGGCGCCATCGGTGAGCACCACCACCGCCCGTCGCCCCCGCACCCCCGAGAACTGAACCAGAGAGAACACCAGCGCGTCGTACAGCGCCGTCAACCCCTGGGCGCGCAACCCCAGCAGCGAACGGGCCAGGGCGTCGAAGTCCCTGGTCATGGGCTGTACCAGGGCGGGTCGCTCGGCGAACGCCACCACGAACGCCCGGTCGGTGGGTCGCAGGAGGTTGCGCAAAAAGCCCAAGGCCACCCGCTGCACCTCGCCCAGCGTTTTCTCCATGGACCCCGAGGTGTCCACCACCAGCCCCACCCGCACTGGTACGTCGCCATGGCGGGCCACGTGGGTCAGCCGCTGCCGAACGCCGTCCTCGAAAACTTCGAACTCCTCGCCACCGAGATCGTCCACCGGTTTGCCGTCCTCGCCCAGCACCGTCACCGGCAGCTCCACCGCATCCACCCTCACCCCGGTCGTGAAGTCGGCGCCCGCCAGAAGGGTGAGATCCTCGCCCTGGCTGCCGTCGTCCAGGGTGGCCACGGCCCGCACGAAGGCGGCGTCGCTGCGCAGCGGAACCCAAACTTCAAAGGGTGGGGCCGCGGCCTTGGCGACCACCGCATCGCCTAGAAAAAACTCCACGCGCTCCACCCGCCGTTCCGAAGGAGCGGTCACCGTCGCCCGCAGACGGACTTCGTTGCCGCGGCGATCCGCCGGGGTGATGGGTTCGAGGCGCACGGCGAACCGCTCCCGCCCCTGATTGACCACGATCTGGGCACGGTCCACCTCCTTGCCGCCGGCGTCCAGCGCCACCGCGGTGACGGTGATGGCCCGGGGTACTGGCCCAAGGTCGAGCTGCGCCCGAAAAGGGGGGCGGTTGCGCGTCACCACCAACGTGCCGTCCAGCAGGAACTGCACCCGGGTCACCTCGCCGTCGACCGCCGCGGTGAACTCCTGGAGTCCCGCCAGCGCCTCCCCCTCGGGAGCCACGAGATGGATCTTGCGGAGGCCGCTCTCCTCCCCTGCGCCGATCGCCGCCAACGGGAGCACGCTGGCCGGCACCGCCACCCGCAAGGGAACCAAGCGCTCGCCGCGGCGTCCGCTGGTCACGTCGCGCAACTCCACGCGCACCTCATACTCCCCCGGGCGCAGCTCCCGCTCGACGACGATGGGCAGCCGGCCCTCCTCCACCGGGAGGGTGAAGGCGTACTCGAAGGTTTCCAGCGGTGAAGCCTCCCGCCTCACCTCACCCCGTAGCGCCAGCTGCACCACCTCGACGCCGCCAACGGTGGTGCGACCGAGGCCCTCAGCGTCCACGGCCAGGTGCAGCGCCACCAGCAGCCGTCCACCCCGCCGGCCGACCACCTCGTGGCTGAGTTCGAACTCCAGGTTCCCGGAGCTTCGCCGGGAGGTCGAGCCAGACGTCACCCCGCCCAGCAACACCACCCCCGTCAAGGCCACCACCGCCAAAGAGGGCCGCATCTTCATCCCCGTTCCACCTTGCCGGCGGCTGGCTCGTTCACCGCCCCACCCCACCGCTTACTGGCGGGGAAAGTACCCCGCCACGGTACGAACCTCTAGATCCGGCCTCTTCACCCGCACCGTCACCCGCCGGAACCGGTCCCGAGGAGCCGAGGAGTTGGAGGTGTAGGCGAGCAGGTACTGGGTCCGCAGTTCGCGGTCGATCTGGGTAGTTACCGAAGAGAGGTCGGCGTCCCGGGGCAGGAAGAACGCCTGGCCGCCGGTGGCTTGGGCGAGGCGAGAAAGCTGGGAGCGCGTCTTCACATCCATGATGGAGAGGTCGATACCGATGCAGTAAATGGTGGCTCCAGCGCGGGCGGCGTAGTCCATGGCGCGCTCGAAGTCCATGCGGGAGGCGTTGTCCTTGCCGTCGGACACCAGGATCATGGCCTTGCGGCCGCGCACCCCGGAAAACTGGAAGAGCCCGTACACCAGGGCATCGTACAGGGCCGTTTCGCGGTCGGCGCGCAGCCCGATGAGGGCGCGCTCCAGGGCCTGGAAGTCGGCGGTGAACCCCTCGATCAGGGTGGGTCGATCGGCAAAGGCCAGCACGAAGGCGCGATCACGGGGGCGCAGCAGGTTGCGTAGGAACGACAGCACCACCCGCTGCAGCTCGGGCATGGTCTTCTCCATGGACCCCGAGGTGTCCAGCACCAACCCCAGGCGCACCGGCAAGTCTCGCTGCAGGGAGAAGTGGGAAATCTCTTGGGCTGCCCCATCCTCCAGCACCTCGAAGTCCGCCTGCGTCAGGCCCTCCACCGGTTTACCCCGGCGATCCACGACGGTCACTGGCAGTTCCACGGCCTCTACGTCGATGCCCGAGAGAAACTGAGGGGCGTTGATGAACTGCAGGTCCTCGGCCTGTTCGCCGTCAGCCAGGACGGCCAGGGCGCGCAGGTAGCCCACCCCGCCGGAGTCGCGAAACGGCAACCAGGCCTCGAAGGGGGGCTGGTACAACGTCGCCATCAACTGCTCGTTGTGGTAAAGCTCGACGCGGTCCAGCTCGCGATCGCTGGGCGTGTTGACGACCACCGAGGCGCGGATGGTTCCAGGCCGCCGATCGGCCTCGCCAAGGGGTTGCAGCCGCACGAAGAAGCGCTCCCGCCCGACATTGAGGGCCACCTCGGCGCGGTCCACCTCCCGCCCCGCGGCGTCGAAGGCGACCGCCAGCACGGTGGCCAAACGGGGCAGCGGGCCGAGGTCCAGCGAAACCTCGAACGGCGGCTTCGTCTTGGTGAGAATCGACTCCCCGTCGAGGTAGAACTCCACCCTGGTCACCTCCGGGCCGGTCAAAGCGGAGAAGCGCTGCACTCCCACCACACCTTCCCCCTCCGGCCCCGTCAGGCTCAAGGAGCGCGTCACCGCTTCTTCCGCCCGCGCCAGCTCGGCGGCCGTCGCGGGGGCGGGCCCTCCCTCCGAAGCCACACCGGGCGGAAGCTCCACCGCCAACTCTGACTCCTGGACCCCGGCCTGGGTGGAGTTGGCGTCGGCCACCTTCAGGCGCAGCCGGTATCGGCCGGGGCGCAGCTCTCTGGTGATGAGCAGCGGGATCTCCTCCACCGCCGACGGCAACGTGAAGGCATAGCGAAAGCGATCAGCCATCACCCCATCCCTGGTGATTTCGCCCACCACGTCCAGCTGAATCACCTGCACATCGCCCACCAGAGCGGTACCCAGCGATCCCCGGGGGAGCTTGACGTTGAGCTCCACGGAAAACTTGCCGCCGCGCCGTGGACCCACCACGGTAGTCACCGCAAAGGACAGCGGCGTGGCGTCGGGGGCCACCAGGGTCGAGAACTGCAGAAAGCGGGCGGCGGCGGCTTCACTCCCCAGTGACTCCGAAGCCGGCAAATGCGCGAAGCGGGCGCGAGCGGTGTGGTCCCGCATCCAGTACTCAGCCACCGCCAAAAGGCGCGCCAGCTCGTCGCCCTCGCCGCAGCGCAAATCGGGGCGATCGAAGGCGGACGCCGCCCCCTGGCGGAGCAGCATCTGCCCCGCGGTGCTGTACAGCACCGCCCGGGTCTCGCTGGGGTCCCAGAAGCGGAACGGTCCGAGACCGAAGGGGCGGTAGAACAGCACTACGATGTCTTGCCCGAGCCCCTCGATGCGGGCGTAGTACCAGAACTCCAAGGGGTTAAACACCTGCTCGCAGTCGATCTTCTTGCGTTGATCGGGGGTTCCGTGGAGGAGCAACATGCGTGCCCGGTCCTCGGTGGTCGACCCGAACTCCGCCCGGCACTCCTGCAGCCGTTCCTGGTAAAGGCTGCGGAACGCCGAGCCAAACCCGCTCTGCGCCCCCCACACCTGCCACAGGCGGTCGGCAAAGGCGCGCCGCTGCTCGTCCGTCTCCAACTGTAGGAAAGCCTTTTCCTGCTCGGTGGAGATCAGCGGGTACACCTCCTCCCGCAGCCAGCGGCGCCACTCCTCGGGAAGGGCGGAGAGCTTGCCCCCCTGCCCCAGAGCGGGGGCCGGCGCCACCGCCCCCAGGAGGAGCGCCACCAGCACGGCCACTGTTCCAGCTCGTCCAGCACCCTCGGCGATGATCATGCCTCTCCTACGCCTCCTCAGGGGGGCGTGTGACCAGCTGCTGGTACGCGGCCCATGCCCTGCCCCTACCCTGCGCCAACACCTTAAGATCGCTTCCCATGCCCGCCGGCGACAGCAGCCGCTTGGCGGCGGCCAGCTCGACCCACTCCCTGGCGCTCAAGGGTCCCCCCCGCCCCCGCGCCGTGGGCAGAAACTCCAGCGCCCCGTGCAGCACCAAAAACTTGCCCAAAGGCTCTAGGTCGGAGCTTTCCCAGCCAGCGTCAGCAGCCGCCCGCACGAGATCATCAAAATTGACATGGGCGGTGATGTCCGTACTCCCCGGCACATCCAGCACCTCGGTCACCATCCTGTGCCGACGATACCCCACCAGCGTACCGCCGCGCCGCGCCCGGGCGTTGTAAAGGCGGTGGGCCTGGTAGCCGTAGTCGAGGACCAGCGCCAGTCCATCTTCGCCGCACCAGCGCAAATGGTCCCCGTGCAGCGCCCGCACTTGCGGGCGCAGCTCCGCCACTTGGCCGTCCTCCAGCGCCACGCCGTGGGACGCCAGGTAGTCGCCCAGGGCCTGTGACGACGGTTCGCCCAGCCGGAGGCGCAGCCGTGCTGTCGCCTCGTCGGCTTCCACGTAGAACTCCTTTAACCACAGCACCCCGGCGTGGGCCTCGGCCACGACCCGGTGTACCGGCAAAGCGTCGTACAGCTCCGAGGCGAACAGCACCACCGGTCCAAACGGCCGCGGTGCGCGGGCGAGGTGCTTCACGACTTCGAGACCGCCGGCGGTGCGACGCAGGCGGTGCCGCGCCCACGCGGCCACCTCCACCGCCACCCAGCGGCCGACCACACGGCCTTCTTCAGCGTCCAACTGCTGGGCCAACGCCTGCAACAGGCTGCCCTCGCCGGCGGCCAGGTCCACGAAGGTCAGCGGCTGCCCAAGCGTCCCCGCCACCCCTCGCAAGAGCGACGCCAGCGTCGCAGCGAAGAGTGGCGAGGCAGTGGGCGCGGTGACGAAATCGCCCCCCGCCCCCACCGGGCCGGCGCCGGTGCGCGGGCGGGTGTAGTACCCCCACCGCGGGTGGTACAGGGCGAGGGCCATAAAATCCGCGAAGGTCACAGCGCCCCGCCGGCGGATCTCCTCCACCAAGGGGTTCATCACTTCAGCCTAGCACCGGCAAACCTGCCGGCACACCCCGAGCCGCTGCGGCGCTAATCGGTGGAGGCGGCCGGCGTGGGTGCGGTCATCGCCAACATGCGCTGCAGTGGTCGCAGTGCCTGCAGGCGCACCTGCTCGGGCAACTCCAGCCGCGGGCGCCCGTCGCGCAGGCAGGTGTAGAGATTGGCGAGGGTGTTGCGCTTCATGTAGGGGCAGGTGTTGCAGGCACACTCCCCTGATCCCCCCGGCACCGGAATGAAGCGTTTCCCCGGCGCCAGCCGCTCCATCTGGTGGATGATGCCGGGCTCGGTGGCGATAAGGAAGGTGGAGGCCGGGTGCTGCTGCACGAAACGCAAAATCGAAGAGGTGGAGCCCACGTGGTCGGCCAGGGCCAGAATCGCCTCCGGACACTCGGGATGCGCCGCCACCACCGCCTCGGGGTGGTCCACTTTCAATTCCATCAAGGCCTTGGCGGAGAACTGCTCGTGCACGATGCAGGTTCCCGGCCACAGCACCATGGACCGCCCAGTAACCCGCTCTAGGTATGCGCCCAAATGCCGGTCGGGGGCGAACAGGATCGGTGTATCTGGTGGAATTTGCCGGATGATCGTCTCCGCCGAGGAGGAGGTGACGATGATGTCCGACATCGCCTTCACCGCGGCGGAACAATTGATATACGTGAGGGCCACGTGCCCCGGGTGCTCCTCCCGCCAACGGCGGTACTCCTCCGGCGGGCACGACTCCTCCAGGGAGCAGCCGGCCTCCAGATCGGGCAGTAGTACCTCCGCGGCCGGATTTAAGATCTTCGCCACTTCTGCCATGAAGCGCACGCCGCAGAAAACGATGGTTGCGGCGTTGGCCCGTTGGGCGGCGCGGGCCAACTCCAGGGAGTCGCCCACGAAGTCGGCGAGATCCTGGATCTCCCCTTCCTGGTAGTAGTGGGCCAGCAGCACCGCCCGGCGCTCCCGCTTGAGACGCAGAATCTCGGCCTGCAACCAGGCGGCGTCGGTCGGGAACTCAGAGGCGGTCGCTGGCGCCCCCTGCAGGACCGGCAAAGCCATCGTCATCCCACCCATCTTTAACCCTCGCCACGCACCAAAGCTTCCACCCCGTCGGGGGAGCGTGGCAATCCTTCGGTGAGGCACTGCGCACCGTCCTCGGTGATCAGGTAGTCGTCCTCGATGCGAATGCCCACCCCCTCGGCCGGCAGATACACCCCGGGCTCGATGGTGAGCACCATGCCGGGCTCCAGGGTGGGGTCCTCACCGCCCACGTCGTGGGTTTCCAACCCCAAAAAGTGCCCGATGCCGTGGATGAAGAACGATCCCAGAGAGGCCCCGCCATCGCCCTTGACGCCGCTGTTTTCCAGACTCGCGAAAGCGGCGCGCCGCGCTTCGGCAATGCTCGCCCCAGGGCGCAGCACCGTCACGGCGGCCTCGTAGGCCGCCAGCACGGCGCCGTAGAGCGCGCGCTGGCGTTCATTGAAGCGCCCAGACACCGGAAAGGTGCGGGTCAAATCGCCGCAGTAGTACCCCCAGCGGGCGCCGATATCCACCACCACCAACTCGCCTTCCCCCAACACGCCCCGGTTGGCGTCGTAGTGCAGCACGCACCCCGCCACCCCCGACCCCACGATGGGCGGAAACGCCCACCCCTCCGCGCCTGCGGCGCGCAGCGCCGCAAAGGCCGCCCCCTCCACAGCGCCCTCCCGCACCCCCGGGCGCACCGCCGCCGCGGCGGCGCGCATGCCGGCCGCGGTGGCCGCCACCGCCTTGCGCAGCAGCGCCACTTCGCCGGGCTGCTTGCGCAAGCGCAGGGCGGTCAACAGCGGCGACAGATCGTGCACGGTAAAGGAAGGTAAGCGCTGCCGCAGCGCCTCCACCAGGCGTTGCTCCTCGCTGAGGTCACCACGCATCGACGCCGCGGGCAGCCGCACCCACAACTCGCGACTCTCGGCTAGAGCTGCTGCCAGGCGACCCTCGAACCCTGGAACGGGTCGGCGCCGGGCATCCACGACTATCTCCGACGCCTCCCGCGCCAGCACCTGCTCGAAACCTAAAACCGTCGCCGTTGCCTCCCCCGGTCCCAGCTTGGGGCCCGTCCACGCCTCGATGTTGGGACGCCGCTCGGGCAGGAAGAGGGTTTCGTGCCTCTTCTCCAGCACCAGCACCGCATTGGGCAATTCGACCCCAGTGAGGTAGAAGAAGCTGGGTTCCTGCCTGAAGGTGCCCACATCCCCGTAACCCCGGCTGTCGGACGCCCCCAGCAGCACCGCCAGGGAGTTCTCTCCCAGGTGCGCCTGCAACGCCTGCCGGCGAGCGCGATACACCTCCGGAGCCTCCACTTCGGCCGCGTAATGCCCGCCTTCCAGTACCCTCGTATCGATCATGTGCGATCCCTTCTACACCGCTGAACCGCCGGCCTCTCCGCCGTGGGTATCCCCCTCGCCGGTGCTGGGCAAAGACTCCACCTGGCTTGCCGCCCTCCGAATGTAGTCCACCCCTGACAGCACCGTCAGCCCCAGCGCCCCGTAGAAGCACCCCAGCAGAACCGGCTCGGGCACAGGAACCACGTTGGCCAGCAACACCATGCCCACCGTAACGATGTGCGCAAAGGTGGTCGCTTTTCCCCACAGCGACGGCGGAAAGCTGCGCACGTTGGCGGCTAGGTACATGATCAACGCCACCAACACGATGAGCAGGTCGCGGGAGAGGGCCAGGACGGTCAACCACAGGGGGATCGTCACCGCACCGGGGTTCGGCCAGGTGAGCACCACGTAGGCGGTCACCAAGAGCGCTTTGTCGGCGATTGGGTCGAGGTAAGACCCCAACAGCGAACGCATGCCCAGGCGGCGCGCCAACACCCCATCCACCGCGTCCGAAACCCCGGCTGCCAGGAAGATAACTAGCGCGAGGCGGTGATTGGCCGAGACCACGGCGAGGGCGAAAAACGGGATGGCAGCCAACCGCAGTAGGGTGATCCCGTTGGGGATGGTGAACGGCCGCAAAATGTCGCGCACCTCGCGCGCCGCCCGCTGCGCCACCCGCCCCGCCGGCCCGCGCGGCCGCGGTGCTTTCGCGAGCTCGCCGGATCCCTCCATCACTCGCGCCCCAGGTTCTCCTCGCGCAGGTAGGTCATTTTGCCCTCGTTGACGATGAGGCCGCGCTGTTCCAGCTCGGCGATGAGCCTGGTCACAGTCTCCCTGGTTGCGCCGATGGAGGCCGCTATGTCCTGATGGGTGGGGCGACGCACCGCCACCCACCCGTTCCCTAGAATCTGCCCGTGTTGCCGCGCCAAATCGATGAAGTACCGGGCCAGCCTGCCCACCACGTCCAGAGACACCAGCGACTCCACCTGGGCGTTGGCCCGGCGCAGGCGGTGGGACAACTCCATGAGGAGCTTGCGGGCGATGCTGGGATGCTCTTCCAACAGCCGCGAGAAATCGCTGCGCCGTAGGCGGTAGGCGGTGGTGGGGAGCTGTGCGACGACACTGGCCGACCGCGGCTCATCGTCCAACAACGCCATCTCGCCAAATACGTCGCCGGGGCCCAGCGTCGCCAGGATGAGCTCCTTGCCCGACGTGGTCGGCACACACACCTTCACCCGCCCCCGCGCCACCAGGTACAAACCATCGGGGGCCTCGTTCACGGAAAAAATCACTTGATCGCGGGCAAAATCCAAGCGCTGGGCAGCAGCCCCCAGCGCTGCAAGCTCGTCCCTCGCCAGTTCCGCGAAGAGCGGTGAACGAGCCAGCATTTCGCTGACGTCTATTGACATACGTCTTCCCCTTCCAGTGCGACCCGGCGCAGGAGGGCGGACGCTGCGGCACCGGTGACCACCTCGCCCGGGATTTCGAGACAGGCGTCGCGGCGGTCTTCCCCGCACCACGGCAGGGGGGGACGACCCAACACCTCCACCAGCCGCTCGGTCACCGCCATCAGCTCGCGGCTGCGCACCCGGCGATGGGGTGAAAACCTGCGCGTGACCGGGTCTCCATCCATGACGCCGGCGCGCACCACCGCCACCACATCTCTGCGCTCGGCCAGGTTCACGATGTCCTCGAAAACCGTTACCGCCCCCCGGGCCTGCTCCTGCACCGCTGGCACCTCCCATACCACCAGCGCCGCCAGCTCCGCCCGCGTCAGGTTGGTCGACCCGAGGGCCCGCTGCACGTAGGGGGGAGCTTGCCTCAGGCGGACGCGGCGCCGGGCATCCTGCAGCAAAACGCAGCGCCCTGGGTGATCTGCCGGCAAGCGGGCAAACAGCTCAGCGGCCACATCCCACTGCCCACCCGCCGCCGCTACCCGCCCCTTCAGCTCCAAGCCGTCGCCATCGTCGGGGAGAGCGGTGACCAGCCGTGCGGCTGCCTGCACGTCCGCCGTCAGCAGGTAGCCGCGCACCAACACTTCCAGTAGCGACACCGCTCCCGGCACGAGGTCCAACGCTTCGCGCGCCACGGTCACGGCACCTTCGCCGTCACCGGAAGCCAGGGCCGCCCGAGCGAGTTCGAGGGCGCCGCCGAGGACCACAGCCTCCAACTCACGAACCCGCCGGGCCTCTTCCGTCCCACCGCCTAACTGCAATGCCCTCCGCGCCGCGGCCAGGGCATTAGCGAAGCGCCCCTCCACTTGCAGCGCCTGTGCCGCGAAGCTATAGGCTTGGCGGTAGTCGCCCTGACTTTGCGCCAGCCGCTCGGCCTCGTCGCCGACCCGCTCACCTAGGAGGAAACGTACTTCGAGCAAGGCCAAAGCGACCGCCGGGTGGTTGGTGGGCGCTCGCCCCAGCGCCCGCCGGGCCGCCACCCCGTCACCCCGCTCGGCCGCCGCCAGCGCCGCATAGACCGCCCCAACCTCGGATTTGGTCAACGGCCGCGCGGAGAGCGGTGGGGGCAAGGGATCGGCGACTCGCGTCGGCGGCGCCGGCGGGGCCGCCGTGCGGCACGCCGCCAGGACGGTCAACACCACGACCAGGACGAGCGCCGAAGAGTACCTACCCAACCACATCCCCCTCAGTGCGGGCGGCGCAGACATTGGCCACGGCATGCTTGAACACTAAATGCTCCAGACCGTGACTCTCGATGACCAGCACGTAACGGTCGAAGCGTTTTAGAACGCCGGTAATGCGTTTGCCGGTCATGAGATAAACGTGTATCGGTCGGGCCTCCCGGCGCATCGCGTAGAAGAAGCCATCTTGAACGTTCACATTGGTAGCCTTGGACCGATCCACGTCCTTATTCACCGCACGCCTCCAATCGACGCAGAGCATCGTCCAGGAGAGTCGGCGAGGAGGCGTCGAGCCACTCCACCTCCGGCTCGCTGCGCAGCCACGTCATCTGCCGCTTGGCCAGCCTACCCGTCGCCACCACGGTCGCCTCCCGCGCCTCCGCCACGCTCCACGTACCCCGTACTACTCCCAGCGCCTGCCGGTATCCGATCGCCTTGAAGGCGTGCGCACCGGGGGGCACACCCTCATCCAGAAGTCGTTGCACCTCCTCGACCAGTCCGGCGGAAAACATCCTTTCCACCCGCACACGTATCCTAGCACGCAGTTCCTCCCGTGGCCTGATCAACGCAATCATCAGCGCCGCATGTCTTTGGGCGTGGCCTGCCGAGGCCGCCCACAGTTGGGACATGGGGGTACCCGCCACCAGGCACACCTCCAGTGCCCGAAGGGTGCGCTGGCGGTCGCCCGGAGCGCTACGCCTGGCCGCCACGGGGTCCAGCGCTTCCAGCCGCGCCCGCACCGCCGCCGGGTCGCGCTCCCACTCACTCTCCAGCTGCGCCCGCAGCACCGGGTCTTTGGGCGGTTCGGGAAATAGGCCGTAGCGCAGCGCGCGCACGTAAAACATGGTCCCCCCGACCAGCAATGGACGACCACCACGCCTCCTCACATCTTCTATCGCCCTCTCCGCCTCCCGCACGAACCGACCGGCGGAGTAACACTCCCGCGGGTCGGCCACGTCGACGAGGTGATGGGGAACACGGGCACGCGCCGACGCCGCCGGCTTGTCGGTGCCGATATCCATTCCCCGGTACACCGCAAAGGCATCTGCGGAGATCACTTCCCCACCCAGTCGGACGGCCAACTCCACACCCAGCGCTGACTTACCCACGCCCGTGGGCCCGGTCACCACCACCAGGGGTGGATGGCTCATGGCGCCCTCCGGGGGGCGAGGTGCACGCGCACCGGCTGCCGCGCCCCCACCCAGGCGGCGTCCCCCCCACTCCACCACAGGCAATGGTGCCCGTCCCGTTGCGCCAGCAGCAAGGCAGGCATCGCCCGAAGCCTGGCGGCCACGTCTGGGTTGGGGTACGACCACCGCGGCCGCTCCCCAGTGGGGACCAGCGCCACCCGGGGCGACACGGCAGCGAGAAAGGCCGGCGTGGAGGAGGTGCGGGAGCCGTGATGGGGAACCTGCAGCACCTGCGCCCCCAGCGGCGCCCGGCTGGCCACCAGGCGCCCCTCCCCCAACCTCTCCAGGTCGCCGGTGACCAACACCGTGGCGCCCGCCATAGTCACCCGCAGCACCAAGCTGGCGTCGTTGCCGCGCAAGGAGGTGCCGGGCGGGGGCCAGATCACGTCGGCACGAAGGCTGCCCAGCCGCACCCCCTGCCCGGCCTCCACCCAACTTTCGCGCACCGCCCGGCGGCGCGCCAACCGCCGCAGCGGCGCCAACGAAGGCTCGTCGTGGGCGGCCCGCGGGAGCACCAGCGCGCCCACGGGCAGGCGCCGCAGAATCGCTTCTGCCCCGCCCACATGGTCCTCGTCGGCGTGGGTGAGCACCAGGGCGTCGAGCTTTCTCACCCGTAGCACCGCCAAGCCTCGCAACGCTTCCTGGGGATGTCGTCCGGCATCGATGAGCACGTTGGAACCGCCACCCCGCAGCAGCATCGCCATACCTTCCCGTACCGGCAGCAGCCGCACCTCCGCTTCCCCCGCCGGACCGCCACCCCCAGCGGCGACCCAGCCTACTGCTAGGAGCACAACCAACCCAGCCGCCATGCTGGCCCGCCGGACGCGGGTGAGGGCGAGGAACCCCAGGGCAAGAAAGAAAACCGCCAGCCACTGCGGGGGCGGTGGAAAGCTGCGCGCCGCCGCCTCGGTGATCGCCGCCATACCCGCCAATAAACGTTGCGCTACGGTGATCAGGTCCAGCAGCGGGGAGGCGAGGGACGACCACGCCAGGGCTGCCGCGAGCGCCGCCACGCTGGCCGCCACCAACACCACGGCCAACGGCGCCGCTACCAGGTTGGAGAGCACGGCCAGCGGCGCCGCCGAGCCGAAATGGGCGCCCACCAGGGGAAGAGCGGCCCCTTGCGCCACCACCGGCACGGCTAGGAAGACTGCCAGGCCCTCAGGCAGCGGCAGGTGGCGAGCGAGGGGCTGGGTCCAGCGAATCAGCGCCAGCGTCACCCCCGCCGAAAGCTGAAAACCCGGTTCAACGAGGACGTGGGGTTCCAGCAGCGCCAGCAATGCCACCACGCCCCAGACGGTGGGCAGTGCCTCCAGCGGACGGCCGAGTTGGCGCGCCGCCAAGTACACCACGGCGCCGGTGGCGGCGCGCCGCACCGGCGGCGCCATCCCGGCCGCCAGCGCGAACAACCCCACCACCACCAGAACCACCCAGCGCGCCAGGCCCGGGCGCACCCCCCCTAGGCGCAATCCGAACCACACCAATCCCGCCACCAGGCCGACGTGCAGCCCCGACACCGCCAGCAGGTGCGCCAGCCCTGCCGAGCGCAGGGCGCTGACTTCACCCTCCGACAAACTCTCTCGTCGCCCCAGGGTGAGAGCCGCCGCCAGAGCGGCGGCGCGGATCCGCTGGGGGTTCACGTCGGCAGCGGCCCACAGTGCGGCGACGCCGGCATCTCGTGCCCCATCAAGCCCACCGGAAGCACGCACCTGCCTGAGCAGCTGCGGCGACTTGACGTTCAGCACCGGCCGCCGGATCGGCGGGCCCTCGAGGAAGCGAAGCTCCCCCAGGCCGCTGACCCGTGCGCCTGGGCGGGGCAGCTCCGCCATCCCTTCGGCCGACCCGACGGTCATGGAAAGCTCCCGCGGATGGCGCACCGGCTGCCCGCCCACGGTCACCTCGTGCACGCGCACCCGGCTTCGCCAGCCGAAGGCGACGGGCGTCCAGCCGTCCCGCACCGTCACCTCGAAACGCACCGTCCCTCGTCCCGCACGCAGCAACCCCGGATCGGGTGCGGAAAACGCCACCGCCGCGGCGCCGACGAGGACACCGCACGCCACCCACCAACCTCTCTGAGCTCGCCACAGCCCCAGGCAACCCGCCGCTGCTGAGCCGCCCACAAGGACCCAACGCCAGCCGTGGGCGGGAGGAAACCAGCAGCACAGCAACGCCGCCACCACCGCCGACGCAGCCAGCGCCACCAGCTCCGAACCCACCGGGCGGGCGTCGAAGGGGCGTGTCGTCGTCACCACTCACCCGTCGGGGGCGAACAGCTCCAGGCGCGGCAACCCCAGCGCCTGCCGCCACTCGCGCAGGGAAACCGCACGCCGCGTGCGCTCAATCACCTCTCGACCCGCCTGCATCCCCGCCAACGCCGCAAAAATGCGCTCCTCCGCCTGCTTGCGGCACTCTTCGGGGAGCAGCTGGGCCAGCCTCTCCACGGCGCCCGCCTCCAGATGCGCCAGGGCCTGGTCCACCGCGGCGGGCGGCGCCTCCCTGGGCAGGCTGTCCACTGCCGCCGCCAGCGCAAGAATGCCGATGCGCAACCCTGGGTGACTCTCCCAGCGCCGCGCCACCTCTTCCAGTTGCCTCACGCAGCGCGCCAGCGCCTGGGAGACATCCACAGCCGAGCTCTCCTCGCTCCCCACCGCCACCGCCATGAGCCGGCGCGCATGGCGTTGTACCGCGTGCCGGCACAGGGCCAGCGATGAGACCGGGTCATCGTGACGCTCCCGACGCTTGGCAAACACTTCGGCCATTCCGGCCAGCACCGCCGCCAACGGCACGCCCTCCCGCCACCACCGCTGCAGTAGCCCGAAATCCTTGGACGTTAGGAGGAACGGCGTGCCCCGCAGGCGCGCGAAGGCATCCTCCACGGAGCGGTAGTAGGCCGCTTCCGCTGGAGGTGTCAGCTCCTCCCAGGGCGGTTTTTCTCCCACAGCAGTCGCAAACCTTTCAAGGTGAGGTCGTCGTCCACCGCGGCGAAGATATTCGTATGCCTGCCGATCACGCTCCCCAGTCCGCCAGTCGCCACCACCGTACCGCCCCCTACCTCGCTCAGCACCCGCCGCGTCAGACCCTCCACCAGGCCCACGTAGCCGAATACCAGGCCGGCCTGCATGGAGTCCACGGTGGCCTTGCCGATGGCCCTAGGCGGCGCCGCCAGCTCGACCCGAGGCAGCTTGGCGGCGCGGGAGAAGAGGGCCTCGGCGGCGATTTCCAACCCCGGTGCGATCACCCCACCTAAAAATTCGCCCTGCGCCGACACCACGTCCCACGTGGTAGCGGTGCCGAAGTCCACCACCACGCACGGCCCGCCGTACTCGGCGAACGCCGCCACCGCGTTGCACAGTCGGTCGGCCCCCAGTTCGTGGGGCGTCTCCACGCGCAGCGGCATCCCCGACTTGATCCCTGGCGCCACGAAGAGCGGCTCGCTGTGCAGGTAAGTAGCCACGGCGGCGCGTAAGGCGCCGTCCAGCGGTGGCACCACCGAGCCCACGATAACACCAGTGATCTCCTCGGCGGCGATCTGCGACCACTGGCACAACTGCCGCAGCAGCAGCCCCAGTTCGTCGACGGTACGGTTGCGCGCCGTCGTGAGGCGAAAACGCCGCAGGATCTCCCCGTCGCGGAACACACCGATGGTTGTATGGGTATTGCCGACATCCATGGCCAAAAGCACGTTCTGCCTCCCCACAACCTCACAGCGTCGCCAGCAGATCCGCTGCAAAGAATTCCCGTTCGCCCCCGTCCACCGCCAGGCGCAACTGCCCGGCGTCGCCAAAACCGGCGAAGCGGCCGCGTGCCACCTCGTCCCCGGCGCGGACGCACAACTCATCCCCGAGGCGATGGACCGACCTCGCCAACCACGCTGCCCGCGCCGCCGCTGGCTCCTTGAGGTACGAGCGCAGGCGCACCACACAGTCCACCGCCAGGGACACCGCCGCCCCTACCGGATCCCCCTTCCACCCCCACTCCGCCGCGGAGGTGGGCGTGACCCCACCGGCCATCACCGCCGGAGTGATGGCCAGGTTCACCCCGAAGCCGGCGATCACCCCAGCCTGGGTGCCCGACACCCGCGCCTGGGACAGTACCCCACCCAGTTTCTTCCCACCGGCCATGAGGTCGTTGGGCCACTTCACGCCCACGCGCAGCCCACTAACCATAGCCTCCAGCGCCTCAGCCAGGGCAACGGGGGCGGCGATGGGAACCACGCCCAAAAGCTCCACGTCGACCCAGCCCAGCCAGGTGGCGTAGAGACCGCCCTGGGGTGACACCCACCTGCGCTGCCCGCGCCCGCGACCCGCCCACTGCGAACCGGCCACCAGCAGCGTCTCAGCCATCGGGGCATCCCCCTCCCAGGCATCCAACCTCCTCTGCATCAAAAGGTTGGTGGAATCCACCTGAGCCATCCAGATGACGTTGAAGGGCGGGGGCGGATCGTGCAACGGAGTCACGCGTGCGCTTCCAGCGTTTCGGCCAGCATACCCTGCTTGCGAGCCAGCTCCGCCGCCCGCAGCTTGGCCGCGTCCACCACCTCGGCTGGCGCCCGCTGGCAGAACCCGGGGTCGGCCAAGCGCGCCTGGGTGCGCTGCAACTCCTCCGCGACCTGCTTCAGCTCCTTGGCCATCCGCTGGCGCTCGCCGGCCCCCAGCGCCCCGGTGGGCAGCTCGATGGCCAACGCCACACCCTTAGCCACGGTGCGCACCGCGCCGGGTGGCAGCGCATCGGTACCTATCTCTAGGCGGGATAACCCCGCCAGCCGTCGCAACTCGCGGGACATCGCCGTCAAGTCGGCCCGGAGCCCTGGCTTGAGCTCCTGCAGAAACAGACCCAGCGGCGTCCCCGGCGGCAAGCCAACCAGATGCCGGTAGGAGCGCACCTCCTCAACCACCGCCCGCACCACGCTCACCGCGTCCTGTGCCGCCGCATCGTGCCATCGCCCCGCAGCCGCAGGGTAGTTCGCGGTAATCAGAGGTTGCGTGTTCCCCAGGTGAAGGGCGATCTCCTCGGTGATGGAAGGCATCACCGGATGCAGCAGGGCGAGCACCTCCAGCAGCACGCCGCGGGCCACCGAGCGCACGTCACGGCTGTGGCGCAGGTCGCCACCGACAGCCACGTCCTCATCCTCGCCGTCCCCAGCGCCAGCCAAGAGGGGCTTCGCCATCTCCACGTACCAGTCGCAGAAGTCGTTCCAGACGAACTGGTAGAGTCGGCGGCACCCGTCGTCGAACCGGTACGTGCCCCACGCCTGGTTCACCGCGGCGATGGTCTCTTCCAGCTCGGCCAAGATCCACCGCTCCGGCAACGCCAGCGCGCGCGGCTGGAGTTCGTCCAGCCCCTGCTCGTCGCCGCGCAGGTGCATCTGCACGAAGCGCGCCGCGTTCCACAACTTGGTGGCGAAGGCCCGGTACCCCTCCATGCGCCGCGGATCCAGGGGCAGGTCGCGGCCCGGGGAGGCCAGCGCCGCCAGGGTGAAGCGCACCGCGTCGGCTCCGAACTGCTCCACCAGCTCCAAGGGGTCCATGACGTTGCCCTTGGTCTTGGACATCTTATGGCCCCTGGCATCCCGCACCAGCCCGGTGAGGTGCACCTCGGCAAATGGTGCCTTGCCGGTGAAGTGACACCCCATCATGATCATGCGTGCCACCCAGAAGAACAGGATGTCGAACCCGGTGATGAGCACGCTGGTGGGGTAGAACGCCCGCATGTCCGCCGTGTCGTCGGGCCAGCCCAAGGTAGACAACGGCCACAGCGCCGAGGAGAACCAGGTGTCGAGCACGTCTGGGTCCTGCTCCACCGGCGCGCCGCAGGCAGCGCACCTCGTCACATCCTCCATGGACACCGTGGTGTGTCCGGCGTCGCAGTAAAACGCCGGGATACGGTGCCCCCACCAGAGTTGGCGGGAGATACACCAGTCCAGGATGTTCTCCAGCCAGTTGTAGTACGTGGCGGTCCAGAAGTCGGGGATGAGCCGCACCTCCCCAGAGCGCACCGCCTCCAGCGCCGGCTCGGCCAACGGTTTGGCCTTGACGAACCACTGCCGGGAGAGGTATGGCTCCACCACGGTGTCGCAGCGCTGGCAGTGACCCACGGCGTGGCGGTGGGGGCGCTCCCCTCGCCGCAGACCCTTCTCCTGCAGCGCCTGGAGCACCGCCTTGCGCGCCGCCATGCGCTCGAGCCCGGCAAAAGGGCCGCCGTTTTCGTTGATCTTGCCGTCCTCGGTGAAAATATTGATCTTCTCGAGGCCGTGCCGCTCGCCGGTGGCGAAGTCGTTAGGATCGTGGGCCGGCGTCACCTTCACCGCGCCGGTGCCAAAGGCCGGGTCCACCAGAAGCGCATCGCCAACGATGGGGAGGCGACGGGGCAGCAGCGGATGCAGCACCTGGCGGCCGATCAGTTGTCGGTACCGTTCGTCCTCCGGGTGGACCGCCACCGCCGTGTCGCCCAGCATCGTCTCCGGCCGAGTGGTGGACACCACGATCTCGCCCCCCCCTTCCACCGGGTAGGCGAAGTCCCACATCCCCCCGTCAATCTCCTTGTGCACCACCTCCAGGTCCGACAGCGCCGTGAGGCAGCGCGGGCACCAGTTGATCAAGCGGTGGGCACGGTAGATCAGCTCCTCCTGATACAACGCCACGAAGGCATGGCGCACGGCGCGGGAGAGCATGGGATCCAACGTAAAGCGCTCCCGCGTCCAATCGCAGGAGGCGCCGAGGGCCCGCGCTTGGCGGGAGATGTTGTCCTTGTACCGCTCCTTCCACGCCCACATGCGCGCCAAGAACGCCTCGCGCCCCAGCGCGTGCCGAGACGTCCCCTCCTTGGCCAGCTCTCGCTCCACCATCACCTGTGTGGCGATACCGGCGTGGTCAGTGCCGGGCAACCAGAGGGCGTTGTACCCCTGCATGCGCCGCCAGCGAATGATCAGGTCCTGCAGGGTGAACTGCAGGGCATGCCCGATGTGCAGTTTGCCGGTGACGTTGGGGGGTGGAATCAAGATCACGAAGGGGGGTTTGGCGGAGGGCAGCTCAGGGGTAAACGCCCCGGAACGCTCCCATCGCTCGTACCAGCGCCCTTCGAAGGAGGTCGGGTCGAATCGGGTTGGCAGAAGATGTTGCGGACTCACGTGGCCTCCATCGGCACGGGTAAGTCTATCGGATTCTCGGTCTCTCCCACCGCCAACGACCAACGCGCTACCCTACAGCGTCGCTGAGGGAGGAACGCCCATGCCTTCTCTTTTCGTCAACGGAGTCAACCTTTACTACGAACTGCACGGCCCCCCAGGAGCGCCGGTGGTGGCCCTGCTCAACGGCGTCTTAATGAACACCTCCAGTTGGGCGCTGCAGACCCCGGTGCTGGCCCGCCGCTACCGGGTGCTGTTGCACGATGCCCGCAACCAGGGCGCCTCGGATCACCCCCCGGGATCGTGCACCATGGCCCTCCACGCTCAGGACCTGGCCGCCCTGCTCCACGCCCTGGGCATCCCAAGGGCCCACATCGCCGGCATCTCCTACGGCGGCGAGATCGCCCAGCGCTTCGCCCTCGACAACCCAGAGATGGTGCAGTCGCTGTTCATTTCGTCGGCGGTGAGTGAGGTGCGCCCCTTGCTCGCGGCTCGCATCAGGGGTTGGATGGAGACGGCACGCCACCGGGACGGGGAGCTGCTCTACCGCTGCTCGGTGGCCGACAATTTCAGCGAGGCGTGGCTGACCTCTCACCCCGAGTGGGAGGCGGCGGCACTGCCTCGCTTCCGCGAGCTCGACTTCGACGCCGTGCTGCGCCTGTGCCAGGCCTTCCTCGGCATCGGCTGGACCGCCGAGCTGCACCGCATTACCGCCCCCACCATGGTGGTGGTGGGCGAGTTGGACGCCATCAAGCCCCTCGACCCCTACTCCCGCATCCTCGCCAGGGAGATTCCCGGTGCGCAGCTGCTCGTCCTCGCCGGTGCCGGCCACGCCTGCTGCCTGGAAACGCCGGAGAGCTGGAACGCTGCCCTGCTCGGGTGGCTCGCCACCCACGAAGGGTGAGAGAAAGGCCCAAGGGGTTGCTGCGCCGACGTCCTGCGGCCCTCCCGGCCCCGCCCCGGCCGTGGCGCCAGCACCGGCGGCTAGCGGCTGAACCCTCGGTCAGGCTGAAAGACCGAGGAGTTCCGCCAGCTTGCCCCTGGACGCGGCGTCCACCTCGGCGTGCAGCGACCCCCCGTGGGAATCCATGGTGACCACCACCGGAAAGTCTTCCACCTCGATAACCCACAGCGCCTCGGGCACGCCGAACTCCTCCAGCTGGAACACCGTCTCCACGCGCTTGACCGCCTGAGCCAGCACCTGCGCCGCCCCCCCAATGGCGTGGAAGTACACCGCACCGTGTTCCCGCAAACCGGCCAGGGTTTTGGCGCCCATGCCACCTTTGCCGATCACCCCGCGCAGCCCGTAGCGACCGATGACATCGGCTTGGTACGGTTCCTCCCGCGCGGAGGTGGTGGGCCCAGCCGCCACGAAGGTGTAGGTGCCGTCGGCGTGCTTCTTCACCACCGGGCCCACGTGGTAGATCACCGACCCCCGCATCAGCGGCAGCACCTCCTGGCGCAGCTCCTTGACCAGCCAGTGGTGCGCCGCGTCGCGGCCGGTGATCATGCGACCGGACAGCTCCACGAAGTCGCCCACTTTCAGGGATCGGATGGTCGCCTCGTCACAGGGAAGGTGTAGTTTCATGGTTTCCTCCTCGCCGCCGCTCCACTGGCCGCGCTACTCCAGCCATGTGACCGTCCCGTCGGCGGCGAAGCGCGCTCCCGCCCGGCGGTTGGCCCAGCACATGTACGACACCGACACGAAGTAGCTGGCCGGCAAGCGCCCCAGATAGCCGATCTTGACCCCTAGCACGGTGGTTGCGCCGCCGAACCCCATGGGGCCGATACCCAGTTGATTGGCCTTTTCGAAGATCTCCTGCTCCATGGCGTCCAGTTCGGGGATGGGGTTGCGATCATCAAGCCGGCGCAGGAGCTGACGTTTGGACTCCGCGTACCCACTGCTGCGGTCGCCGCCGAAGCAAGCGCCGATGATCCCCGGCGCGCACCCCTTCCCCTGCGCCTTGTAGATGGCGTCAAGGATGCAGCGCTTCACCCCTTCCAGATTGCGATCCGCCTTGAGGGTGGGGTTGGGCAGCGTGTACTGCGCGCCGACGTTCTCGCAGCCACCCCCTTTCAACATCATGCGCACCTCCACCGCTTCCTCGTCCCACTCCTCGCAGTGCACGGTGGGGATCCCCGGGGCGGCGCCGTTGCCGGTGTTCTTGTCCAGCAGTGGATCCACCGCGTTGGGGCGCAGCAGCTGGCGTGCCGTGGCCTGCCGCACCGCCTCCTCGAAGGCCGACGTGAACATGCGCGTGGACATCCCCGCCGGATGGTGGATCCACACCAGGGGAGTCCCCGTGTCCTGGCAGATCGGCTGCCAGTTCCCGGCGGCCAGCTCGATGTTGCGCAACACCGTGTCCAGGGCCTTGGCGGCCAGCGACCCCTCCTGCTCGCGCTGGCGCCCGCGGCGCAACGCTTCCACCACGTCGGGAGGCAGCTGCGTCGAAGCCCGCGCAATCACCTCTACGAACTGGGTTGTCCAGTGCTCCTTACTCGTCTCAAGCACGGCACCCCTCCTTTCCCGCGCAGTGTACGCCGACCCGGCGCACGGCAAGGAGGGGTGAGCCCGACCGGCCGCGAGGCGGCGACTATCGGGAGAGCGCGTCGATATCGGTTAACACTTCGCTGGCGTGCGTGCTGGGGTCGACCTTCTCATAGGCCTTCAAGACTTTGCCGTCCGGGCCCACGAGGTAAGAGATGCGCCGGGCGAACAGTCGGCCTGGGGAATCAGCCGCCCCCACCTGCACACCCAACGAGCGCTCCGTATCCGAAAGGAGACGGAAAGGGAAGTTCTCCTTCTTGACGAACTCGGCGTTGCTCTTGGGGTCGTCGAAGGAAACTCCCAACACTTCGACCCCCCGCTTGGTGAACTCGGCAAAGGAGTCGCGAATCGCACACCCCTCCTTGGTGCACCCCGGCGTCATGGCCTTTGGGTAGTACCACAGCAGGTACGTCTTGCCGCGCAGATCAATGGATTTCACCGGGGTACCGGTGTGGTCCAGCAAATTCCAGGCGGGAAACGGCTCACCAGGAGCCAGCAGGCCGCCGGCCACCGCCGGACCCGCCAGTAACAACCCCGCCACAGCTGCTACCCAGGACGTCACCGACATTTCCCATCACCTCCAGCAGCGACAACCAGGCCGTCAGGCCGGCCATTTCCTTCCCGGCTTTTGCGCTCACGCCCCGAATTTGGCCAGTTTGCCGGCGGCGGCCAGCGCCTCGGCAATGAGGAAACGCAGGGGCTGGCGCCCCAGCCCGCCAGCGATACAGGCCAACTCAGAAAACGTCATCACTTGGTCCCGGAAAACCCGTCCAGGGGCCCACACCAACGCCGGCACCGGATGCCACGAGTGCGCCTTGAACGACCACGGGGTGGAGTGGTCGGCGGTGACCACCACCACCTCGAAGCCGGGCCCCAGCAGTGCGGGCAGCAAGGCATCCACCTCTTCGATAATCTTCAGCTTGCCAGTGAAATCGCCGTCTTCGCCGGCCTTGTCCGTGTACTTAATGTGTACGAAGAAGAAATCGTGTGCCCCCCACACTTGCTCAAGGGCGGCGGGAAGGTCGGCGAGCCGCTTGGGGGCGGGGGGCACCGCCATCCCCACCAGGCGCGCCAGCCCTCGGTACATGGGGTAGGTGGCGATGCACACCGGTCGCAAGCGAAATCTCGCGCTCATCGAGGGAATTGCCGGCAGGGTATCGAAGCCACGCAGCAGCAGCATGTTGGCTCGCTCCTCACGGGCCAGGAGCCGGCGCGCCTGGGCCACGAAAGCCCTCACTTGGGTGGCTGTACGTTGCGACGCCTCGTCCAACGCCGCCGCCTGGTGGGGCTCCACCCCCACCCGCTGGGGATCCGTGTCGCCCACTCGGTGCCCCAAGCCCTCACCGCGCAGCACCAGCACCCCCCGGTGCTCCGACTCGGTCTCCACGAACAGCTGGATCCCCTCCGCCAGCCTGATCTCCCGCAGGATTGCCACCAGGCGCTGGTTCTCGGCGGTGGGAAGGCGACCGGCGCGGCGATCCACGATCCGCCCTTGCTCGTCCACCGTACAGAAGTTGAAGCGTGCCGCCACGTCCCCCCGTTGCAAGGGGAAGTCGATACCAACGGCAGAGAGAACGCCCCGCCCGATCTCGTACTCGCTGGGATCGTAGCCGAACAGTCCCAGATGCCCGGGCCCCGAACCCGGCGTAATGCCCGGGCCCACCGGGTCGAACCGCCCGCAACAACCCTCGCGGGCCAGCCGGTCCAGGTTGGGCGTGACCGCCGCCGACAGCGGCGTCTCGGCATCGCCCTCCCGGGGCACATCGCCCAGCCCATCCAGCACCAACCACAGGATGCGGGAGTCGGTCTGCTGCGCCTGCCGCTCCACGATAGCCATGGGATCCATACCGCGCCTCCGCCCATGCAGCATAGCGACTCCCCACCAGGGTGACCAGCCGCCGTATACTCTCCCCCTCCATGCCGCAGCCCAGTGCCGTGCCGTCGCCCCCTCCGACCATCGCGCCCCCCGGCGCCGGCGACCGGGTACTGGTCATCGCCCCCCACCCCGACGACGAGTCCATCGCCACCGGTGGTCTGCTGGCCCAGGCACACCGCGCCGGCGCTGCGGTGCGCGTGGTCATCGCCACTTCCGGAGAGAACAACCCTTGGGCACAGCGCGCCTACGAACGGCGAGTGGTCCTCGGCCCGCGGGCCCGCATCCGCTTCAGCGGGCGGCGGGAGGCAGAGGCTCTGGCGGCCCTGGCGGCCCTGGGCATCGACCGCGCCGCCGCGGTATTCCTGCGTTTGCCGGACCAAGGGTTGACCGATCTGCTGCTGCGGGATGCCGCCGGCCTTTGCGACAGAGTCGCCCACGAGATCGCTACGTTTGCTCCCACCGTGCTCGCCGCGCCCTCGGCGGCGGACTTACATCCCGATCATTCGGCGCTGGCGGTGGCCACCGAGCTGGCCCTCGCCCGCGTACTGGACCCCTCCCCTCGCCCGCCCACGCTGGCCTTCGTGGTGCACAATCCCCGCCTCCGTCGCGGCCACCTGCCCTATCTCACCCTGGATAAGAACACCCTCCAACGCAAAGGCGCCGCCATCGCCTGCCACGCCAGCCAGCTGATCTTGCGCGGCGGCTTCCTGCGTTCCTTCGCCGCGCCCCAGGAGCGCTTCCTCACCACCCTGCTCCCCGGCCCCGCGCCTCCCCATCCAGTGGAGGACGTTCTCTGGGATGACAACGGTCTCACCGTGGGTTTGCGCCCACGGCTAAAAGCCAGGGCGTGGGGCCGTGCCACGCTCTACATCCTCCCCGGCAGCGCCACCTGGCCCCCCATGGCCGCCCCCCTGCCACGCCTGGCCACCCACACCCAGTGGGTGGAGCTGGCCACCACCCGCCCGGTCAGCGACGGGCAACTGCGCCGTATGGGATCGCGGCTGGAGCTGACCTTACCGGCCAGCGCGGTGGCGCGTGAGGAGGTTCTCTTCCTCAAACTGGCCCGGCGCTTTGGCTTTTTCGACGAGGCCGGCTGGGTGCGGGTGCAGCGCTGGCCCGGCCGTGGCGCCCCATGATGGGTTGGGGCGGCAGGGCGTCCGTTGAGGGCGCCTGGCCACGCTGGCCCACCCACACGGGGCGTGGCTTGACGGGTGGCGGCACGATACGTACCATCCGCATGTGAATTTGGGCACGAGGGGGGACGGATGACCGCCCAGTACATCCCAGTCATCATGGCCTTTGCCTTTGCTGCCGCGACGGCGGTGGCGTTGGTGGGGGCATCCAGGTTTTTGGGACGGGGCCGCTTGCGGCCGCAGCGCAAGCTGGAAACCTACGAGAGCGGTATGCCGCTGCTGGACGCCTCGCGCAAGCGGGTCTCCGTCAAGTTTTTCGTGGTGGCCATGGTGTTCATCGTTTTCGACCTGGAGGTGGCGTTCCTGTTCCCCGTCGCCGTGGCGGCGCGGGAGCTGCTGGGCGAGGGGAATACCCTGGTACTCGTCGAAGTGCTTGTCTTCCTCCTGATCCTCGCCCTCGGCTACCTCTACCTGTGGCGCGCCGGGGCCTTCGACTGGTCGCGGGCCGGGAGCCAGGCATGACCACCGCCGCCATCCACGCCGTGCCCGCCGAGCAGCTGGCCACGGTGACCTTCGATGCCACCATGGAAGAGCGCATCGGCGAGCTACTCACCCACTACCCCACCAAGCGAGCGGCGTTGCTACCGGTGCTGTGGCTCTGCCAGCAACGCTACGGGTGGATCGCCCCCGGGGTGATCGAAGCCGTCGCCGCTCGGCTAGGTGAAAGCCCAGCCTTCGTCCAGGGGGTGGTGACGTTCTACACCATGTTCTACACCTCGCCTCCCGCCCGCTACGTGCTGCAGGTGTGCGAGACGCTGTCGTGCGCGGTGTGCGGCGGCAGAGAGCTGGTGGAACACCTGAAAGCGAAACTGGGCATCGGCTTTGGCGAAAAGACGCCGGACGGCACCTTCCAGCTGGTGGGAGTGCAGTGCCTGGGAGCGTGCGGCTCGGCGCCGGTGGTGCAGATCAACGACGACTACTACGAACACCTCACCATCGAAAAGCTGGATGCCGTCCTGGACGAACTCGCCAAGGGAAAGGAAGGGTAAGCATGGAGCCGATCCTCCTGCGCGCCCGTGGCGTTCCCAACTCCCGCAGCCTGGAGACGTACCTCAGCGCCGGCGGCTACGAAGGATTGAAAAAGGCCCTCAGCATGGATCCCGACGCGGTCACCAAAGAGGTGCTGGACTCGGAGCTGCGGGGGCGCGGTGGGGCGGGATTCCCCACCGGAAGAAAGTGGACCTTCGTGCCGCGTGACCACCCCGGTCCCAAGTACCTGATTTGCAACGCCGACGAGTCGGAGCCGGGAACCTTCAAGGACCGCGAAATCATCGAGTATGACCCCCACTTGGTGCTGGAGGGGATCGCCATCGCCTCCTACGCCATCCGCGCCAACACCGCGTACATCTATATCCGGGGCGAGTTCGTGCGCTGGGCGGGGATTCTGGAGCAAGCCATCGCTGAAGCGCGGGCCCATGGCATCTTGGGCCGCCAGGTGATGGGAAGCGACTATCACCTCGACGTTTGGGTGCACCGCGGCGCCGGCGCCTACATCTGCGGCGAGGAGACGTCGCTGATCGAGTCGTTGGAAGGCAAGCGCGGCTTTCCGCGCCTGAAGCCTCCCTTCCCAGCCGTGGTGGGAGTCTTCGGCAAGCCCACGGTGGTCAACAACGTCGAGACCCTGGCCTGCGTGCCCTCGATCCTCACCCGCGGCGCCGGCTGGTTTGCATCCATCGGCCGCCCCCGCAATACCGGTCCCAAGCTGTACTGCGTGTCCGGCCACGTGCGCCGCCCGGGGGTGTACGAGCTGCCCATGGGCGTGACCTTCAGGGAGATCATCGAAGAGCACTGTGGTGGCATCCGCGATGGGCACCGTCTCAAGGCGTTTTTCCCTGGGGGCTCGTCGGCGCCGGTGATGACCCCCGACCAGCTCGACGTGAAGGCCGATTTCGACGCCTGCGCCGAAGCTGGTTCCATGTTGGGCTCGGGCGGGGTGATCGTTTTAGACGACACCGTCGACATGGTGGAGGCGGCCGCCAATTTGGCCCACTTTTACGCCCACGAATCGTGCGGGCAGTGCACGCCGTGCCGCGAAGGCTCCGACTGGGCCAAGGATATCCTCGACCGCATCCTGGCCGGCCATGGCAGTCCGGAGGATCCCCAGACGCTGCTGCGCATCTGCACCTACGCCTCCCAGGGGATGACCATCTGCCCCCTCGGCGACGCCTTCGCTCTTCCCATCTCGTCCATCGTCAAAAAGTTTCCCGGGGAGTTCGAGCGCCACATCGCCGCCGCAACGCCTCGTCCGCCCAAAAAGTTGCCCGTGCTGCCGTGGGCCGGGCCGCGTCCCGGCTTCGACGGCCAATAGGAGAGTGCAGAGGATGCCCAGAGTCACCATCGACGGGGTCACCGTGGAGGTCGCTGCCGGCACCAACCTCATCGAAGCGGCACGCCTGGCGGGCGTCAACATTCCGTTCTTTTGCTACCACCCCTACCTCTCCGTGGTAGGCCAGTGCAGGATCTGCATGGTGGAGGTGGAAGGGGCACCGCGCCTGGCCATCGCCTGCGCCACGCCGGTCACCGACGGCATGGTGGTGCGCTCCGAGACCTCGCCCCGCGTCAAGGAAGCGCGGGACGCGGTGATGGAGTTCCTCCTGGCCAACCACCCCCTCGACTGCCCGGTGTGCGACCAGGCGGGGGAATGCTTACTGCAGGACCACTCTTTCACCGAGGGGCGCTCCACCACCCATATGGTGGAAGAGCGCCGCACCTTCCCCGGTTTGGAGCGACGCCTCATTGGCCCCCACGTCATCCAAAACCAAAACCGCTGCATTCACTGCTCCCGCTGCATCCGCTTCACCCAGGAGATCTCCGAAACCGCCGCGTTGACCTACAAGTCCCGGGGCAACCACGCTTATATCGATACCTTCGACGGGCGACCGTTCACCGATCCGTTTTCTGCCTGCGCCGCCGACGTCTGCCCGGTGGGGGCGCTCACTGTACGGGAGTTTCGCTTTCGCAAACGGGCGTGGAAGCTGCGCTCCACCCCGTCGGTGTGCCCCGGCTGCTCCATCGGCTGCAACGTGTGGATCGACCACCACGAGCGCACCGTGTACCGTTTCACCCCGCGGGAGAACCCGGCCATCAACGCCACCTGGCTGTGCGATTACGGCCGCTTCCTAGCCGATTCCCTCAACCAGGCCCACTACCTGCACCCACTGCACCGCGTCGACGGGCAGTTGCGGAAGGTATCGTGGGGAGAGGCGATTCGCGCCCTGGCCTTGGATTTGGCCGCGGCGCGCACCTTGCGCGTCGTCGCCGCCGGCACACTGGCCAACGAAACGCTGTTTTTGGCCCGCGAGCTGTTCGTCCGTCACCTCAAAGGGGAGCTGGTGGTGGCGGTGCACGAGGGCGAGCCCAGGCGGATGAAAAACGGCAAGGGCGAGTGGCTGCGCTCCCGCGACGCGCACCCCAACAGCGAGGGGGCGCGGCGGCTGGGTCTAGAGTTGGTGGACGGCGACCGACTCGCCCGCTTCCTCTTTGGCGCCGCCGACCTCACCATTATCTTGGATCCCACCGCCCATCCTTACCTGGCCACCAACGAGGCCTTGCAGCTGCTGCGGGTGAGCCCCACTCTGGTGCTGGTTCGCACCGATCACCCAATCGCCGAGGTCGCCTCGTGGCTCCTCCCCGTCGCCTCCTTGGCCTCAGACGAAGGCACCTTCACCTCGTCCGGGGGGCACGTGCAACGCTTCGCACCGGCGGTGGCGCCCGCCGGGGAGGCCAGGCCGGCGTGGCAAATCCTCCACCTCTTGGCCCGTGGTCTGGGCGTGACCGCCTTGGACCTCCCCTCCCCCGCCGCCATCTTTACCGCCCTGGTGGCCAAGGACAAGGCTTTCGCCGGCCTGGCGTGGGACGATTTGGCTAGTAAGGAACGTAGCTCGTACCGGGAGCGCCAGCATGTGGGCTGAACTCGCCGTCACCGCCGCCAAACTGCTGGCCGTCGCCGTCGTCCTGCTCACCTGCGTGCCCATCATGGTGTGGGTGGAGCGGCGGGGGGCGGCATTCATCCAAGACCGCCTAGGCCCCAACCGCGTTGGCCCCATGGGACTCCTCCAACCGGTGATCGACGCGGTAAAACTCCTCTTCAAAGAAGACCTGACGCCTGGCGGTGTCAACCCGGTCCTTTACACCCTCGCGCCGATGGTGTCGATGTTCGTCGCCCTGGTGACGTTCATCGTCATTCCCTTCTCCGCCGATGCCGGCGTGGAGGTGTTCGGGGTGCCGTTGCGGGGGATCCACGTGGCGCCCGACCTGGGAGTGGGCGTGCTGTACCTTCTCGCCATCTCTTCCTTAGGTGTGTACGGCATCGTGCTGGCTGGCTGGTCTTCCAACAACAAGTACTCGCTGCTGGGCGGCCTGCGTTCCTCCGCGCAGCTCCTCTCCTACGAGTTGTCGCTCACCCTGTCGGTGCTCGGCGTGATCCTGGTCAGTGGCTCCCTGAACCTCCAGGAGGTCGTCGCCCGGCAGGGGCCCGAGCTCTGGAAGTGGCACGCGGTCACTCAGCCCATCGGGTTCATCGTCTTCCTCACCGCCGCCTTTGCCGAAACCAACCGCTTGCCCTTCGACCTGGCCGAGGCGGAAACCGAGCTGGTGGCCGGCTACCACGTGGAATACTCCTCCATGCGCTTTGCCTCGTTCTTCATGAGCGAGTACATCAACATCGTGACCATCTCGGCGCTCACCGTGACGCTCTTTCTGGGCGGCTGGCAGGTGCCCTGGCTGACCGCCCAGTTGACCGGCTGGCCGCTGTTGTTGGTGTCGCTGGCCGCCTTCGCCGCCAAGGTGGCCTTCTTGCTCTGGCTGTTCGTGTGGGTGCGCTGGTCGCTCCCCCGCTTCCGCTACGACCAGCTCATGCAGCTGGGTTGGAAGGGGTTGTTGCCCCTGGCTGCACTCAACCTGTTGATCGTCGGCGTGGCCATGAGTCAGGGGTGGATGTGATCTGGACCCGCCTTACCCGCCGTGGAGGAGAACGCTGATGGAGCTGGCCGTCTTCTACGTGGCGGCGGTGGTAGCCGTGGCGACCGGCGTCCTTGCCGTCGCTCACCGTAACCCCGTCGTCAACGTTATGTCGCTGGTGGTGACGTTCTTCTGCGTCGCCGTGTGTTACGCCCTGCTGGCCGCCCCGTTCCTGGCGGCGGCGCAGATCTTGGTGTACGCGGGAGCGATTCTGGTGCTGTTTTTGTTTGTAGTGATGTTACTCAACGCTCCCCTGCCCACCACCGACCAACCGCGCAAGGCGCAGCGCATCGTTGGCGCCGCCGCCGTTGCCCTGGTGGGCTTGGGCGGCGCGGCGCTGGCCCTCCTCGTCGCCCCAGCTCCCCGCGCACCGGTGGCCGAAGGCACAGCGGCGGCCATCGGTCGCCTGCTGGTGGGGCCGCACCTGTTCGCCTTCGAACTGGTGTCGGTACTGCTGCTGGCGGCGCTGGTGGGCGCCATGGTGCTGGTCAAGAGAAAGGCTTAGGCCGATGAGCGTACCCACCACCCATATCGTCACCCTCGCCGCGCTGCTGTTCGCCGTCGGGGCAGGAGGCGTGCTGCTACGCCGCAGCGGCATCTCCGTCCTGCTGGGCATCGAGCTCATGCTCAACGCCGTCAACCTCACCCTCGTCGCTTTCGCCCGCCAACACGGCCACCTGGACGGCCAGGTGTTCGTCTTCTTCATTATGGCGGTGGCCGCCGCCGAGGTGGCGGTGGGATTAGCGCTGCTGGTGGCCATCTTCCGGCACCAGCAGTCGATCGACGTTGACCGTCTTAACATCTTGCGCTGGTAGGAGATGGAGATGCTTGACGCGCTCTGGTTGGTGCCCGTACTCCCCCTCGCCGGCGCCCTTATCCTGCTCGCCGGCGCCCGGCGCTTCTCCCACCGCGCCACGGCGGTGGTGGGCGTTGGCTCGGTGGGCCTCTCGCTGGCTGTGGCTCTCGCCGCCCTCGCCAGCTTCGCCGCTTTGCCGGAAAAGATGTTCATCCAGAAGCTGTTCGGCTGGATTGGGGCGGGCGAGGTGACCCTCGAGTTCGCCCTGCGGTTGGACGCGCTGTCGGCGGTGATGCTGTTCTTCGTCACCTTTGTGGGGTTTTTGATCCACGTGTATTCGGTGGGGTACATGCACGGCGAAAGCGCGCCGGCCTTTGCGCGCT
>Ga0308419_1000050_pt1 | contig 94822 bp, 81 predicted proteins | sample HotsprSampleMS50_FD_203674 | JGI IMG/M metagenome (GOLD analysis project Ga0308419, IMG submission 203674) | Hot spring phototrophic mat microbial communities from Mushroom Spring, Yellowstone National Park, Wyoming, United States - 20090730_MS50 ... | reverse complement strand
CTTCCAGATGCCGCAGGAGATCAGCCGGGGCCCCCAGTCCCAGCCGAACATGCACTGCGACTTCCGCACGAAGGACCGCTCGGCGAACCGCTCCACGTGCTCCTGCAGGCCTTCCCGCTCGGCGTACTCCGTCCTGCGGCGCTTACCGACCAGCCGAGCGGACTGAAAGTCGATCCGCAGCTCGTTCTCGCCTGGCCGCAGCCTCTCGGTCACGTCGACCTCTAGCGGCACGTGCATATTGTCGTGGCGGGCAATCTCCTCGCCGTTCAGCCGCACCGCGCACACGGTGTCCAAGCCTTCGAAGCGCAGCACCCTGCGGTCCAGACCCTCCTTGGGCTCCCATTCGAACCGCAGGCGGTAGCTCCAGCCGGCGTCGTCCACCCAGCGCAGGCCGTCCTCGTTCATCCGGTAGAACGGGTCGCCGATCACGCCGGCGTCCATCAGGTCGAGGTGCACGTGCCCCGGCACGGTGGCTGGCAGCCACTTCGACCGGCCCTCGCGCGCCGTCTCGACGAACTCCCAGCCGAGGTTCAAATGGGTCCTTTCCACGCTTCGCATCCTGCGCCCATGTTAGCCGTTCGGCGGATGCGAATGCATCTCGGCTTGCGCTCGCCCGGCGGCCCGAGGTACGCTTCAAGAGTTGGCGAACTGTGCAAGTTACCGAGACCAGGACGCGGAGGCTCTCGCGCGGGCGTTCGCCGCGCTGGGGCATCCCACGCGGCTTGCGCTCTACCGCTTCCTCCTCGCCCAGGAGGAGCGGCTGGCGCTGAGTCCGGACGGGGCGGTCCGTCCCGTGAAGGGCTCGACCGTGGGCGACCTTTGCTGCCACGTCAGCGGGAGCCAGCGCGTCACGCCGAACCTGTCCCGGCACATCCGCATCCTGGCCGACGCGGGATTGATCGCCACCGAGCGGTGCGGACGGCACATCGTCTGCCGCGCCATCCCAGGTGCGGCCGCCGCCCTGCGTCGCTCCCTCGAAGCCGAACCCGGAGCAACACCATGCTGAACGCGCTCTTCGTCTGCGTCCACAACGCCGGCCGGTCCCAGATGGCCGCCGCCCTTTTCAACCACCTGTGCCACCAAAGAGGTCTTCCGTTCCGCGCGGATTCCGCCGGCACCGCGCCCGGAACCAGCGTCAACCCCGCGGCGGTCGAGGCGATGCGCGAGCTGGGCGTCGACCTCTCCCAGGCTCGGCCCAAGCCCCTGACCCAGGAGCTGGCCGACGCCGCCGAGAGGATCATCACGATGGGCTGCGGCGTGGACGCCGAGGCCTGCCCCGCCAGGTTCCTCGTGACGGAGGACTGGGGACTGGACGACCCCGCGGGCCAGCCGATCGAAACGGTGCGCCGCATCCGCGACGAGATCCGGAACCGCGTGGAGGCGCTGATCGCGGAGCTGGAGGAGGCACAGCGATGAAGCGCGGGCTCTCCTTCCTGGACCGCTACCTCACCGGCTGGATCTTCCTCGCCATGGCGTTCGGGGTCCTGCTGGGCCGCTTCGCGCCGGGCGTCGGGCACGCGATCAACGGCTTGGCGGTGGGAACCACCTCCATCCCGATCGCGATCGGCCTGATCCTGATGATGTATCCCCCCTTGGCCAAGGTCCACTACGAGGACCTGCCCAAGGTGTTCCGGAACACCAAGGTGATGGCCTTCTCGCTGTTCCAGAACTGGGTCGTGGGGCCGCTGCTGATGTTCGCGCTGGCCCTGCTCCTGCTCGGCGACAAGCCGGAGTACGCGATCGGCCTGATCCTGATCGGCCTGGCCCGCTGCATCGCGATGGTGATCGTCTGGAACGACCTGGCGGACGGGGACCGCGAGTACGCCGCCGGCCTGGTGGCCCTCAACTCGCTGTTCCAGGTGTTCCTGTACGGCGTGTTCGCCTACGTGTTCATCAAGGTGCTGCCGCCGCTGTTCGGCGTTTCGTTCGGAAACGTGGACCTGTCGAAGATCACCATCCGCTCGATCGCCGAAAGCGTGTTCATCTACCTCGGCATCCCGTTCCTGGCGGGGCTGGTCGGGCGGATCGCGCTCATCCGGACGAAGGGCCGGGAGTGGTACGAGACCCGCTACATCCCGCGCATCAGCCCCCTCACGCTCGTCGCCCTGCTGTTCACGATCGTCGTGATGTTCTCGCTCAAGGGCGACACGATCTTCGAGCGGCCGCTCGACGTGCTGCGCATCGCCGTCCCGCTGACGCTCTACTTCGTTCTGCTGTTCCTGGCGTCGTTCTACGCCGCCCGGAGGCTGGGCGCGGGCTACGGCAAGAGCGCGACGGTGTCGTTCACCGCGGCCAGCAACAACTTCGAGCTGGCGATCGCCGTGGCGGTGGCCGTGTTCGGCATCCAGTCCGACCAGGCGCTGGCCGCGGTCGTCGGCCCCCTCATCGAGGTGCCGGTGATGATCGCGCTGGTGAACGCCGCGCTGTACTTCCGGCGCGCGTGGTACCCGGCCGAAGCGAAGGCCTGAGGAGGCGCCTCGGCGGTCAGCGGGAGCGCGGGTCGAGGCGCTCCCGCAACCCGTCGCCGACGAAGTTCAGTGCGAAGATCGAGAGGCTGAGGATCAGGCACGGCCAAAGGAGCAGCAGCGGGTAGGCGTTCATGTTCGCCCTCGCGGCGTCGATCAGGCTTCCCCAGCTCGGGTCCGGCGCCTCGATGCCGATGCCCAGGAAGCTCAGCGAGCTCTCGGCGAGGATCGTGCCGGCGAGCTCGACCATCGATACCGCCAGCAGAACGCCCATCATCTGCGGCAGCACGTGGCGGGTGACCACGTACGGCGTGGACCCGCCCATCGCCCGCGCGGCCTGCACGAACTCCCGGTGCCGCAACGAGGCCACCTGCGTGCGCACCAGCCTCGCGATCCCGGGCCAGGCGGTGATCGCCAGCGCCACGATCACCGGCACCATTCCCCGCCGCCAGACCCCGATGATCAGGATCGCCAGCAGGATGTCCGGAAAGGCGAACATCCCGTCCGTCAGGCGCATGACCGGGTTGGAGACCCAGCGCGGAGCGTACACCCCGATCACGCCGACCGCCGTGCCGATCACCACCGCCAAACCCTGCACGATCAGACCCACCGTGAGCGACACCCGCGCCCCATAGGCGATCCGCGCGAACACGTCCCGGCCCAGCTCGTCCGTGCCCAGCCAGAACCTCGCACCCGGGGGCTCGAACGGAAGCCCCACCTTGTCCAGGTAATGGTGCCGGAGGGTCGGGCCGAAGACGGCCAGCAGGACCAGAAAGCCGAGGAACCCGACGCCGGCCCAAAAGAACAGGTCCCGCGCCCTCATACCTGGGCCTCCCGAACCCGAGGATCGAGAACCGGAAGCAGCAGGTCCACGATCAGGTTCACCAGGATGAACATGGCCCCGGTCACCAGGATGCACGCCTGCAGGACCGGGGTGTTGCCCTGCTGGATCGCCTCGATGGTCTCGCGGCCGATCCCGGGCAGCAGGAACGCGCGCTCCACGATGAACGAGCCGGTCAGCAGGAACCCGAAGCTGGTTCCGATCGCCGTCACCACGGGCAGGATCGCGTTGCGCAGCGCGTGCCGGAACACGAGCCGCGCCGGCGGGACGCCCTTGGCGATCGCCAGGCGCACGAACTCCTGCTTCAGCGTCTCGATCATGCTGGCCCGGGTCAGGCGGGTCAGCAGCGCGGCAGGACGCGCCGCAAGGATCGCCACAGGAAGGATCAGGTAGCTGATGTCCGGCAGGGAGCGCACCGGCGACCAAACCTGGGGTACCATGCCCAGCTGCAGCGAGAACACGTACACCAGCAGCGGCGCGAGCACGAAGTTGGGCACCGTGACGCCGAGCGTGCTCAGCGTCAGCGCCAGCCGGTCCGGCCAGCGGTTCTCCCACAGGGCGGCGACCGTGCCCATGCCGACCCCGAGCAGCGCGGCCAGGGCGATGGCCATCAGCGCCAGGCGGGCGGTCATCGGCAGGTCGCGCTTCAGAATGTCGGAGACGGGCTCCTTGATGCCGTAATAGCTCGTGCCGAAGTCCAGCCTGGCCGCCTTGGCCACGAACTCGCCGTACCGCACTGGCCACGGGCGGTTCAGGCCCAGCTCCTCGCGGAGCCGCGCCTTCTCCTCGGGAGAGGCCTTCTCTCCCGCCAGCACCGTGACGGCGTCGCCTGGGGCCAGCTCGTCCGCCACGAAGGTGACGAACGAGATGAACACCAGGCTGAGCAGACCGAACAGCAGGCGGAGCGTCAGCGCACGGGCCAAGCGCACGAGCGGGATTATAGTTCAGACCCGGCCGACTCGCCGGGGGGCCTCAGTTGCCGGTCACGATCGTCGCCTTCGTGACGCGGTCCCCCAGCTCGATGCGCCGCACCACGTCCATCCCCTCGACCACCTGGCCGAACACGGTGTAGCTGCCGTCCAGGAACCGGTTGTTCGACAGGTTGATGTAGAACTGGCAGTCGCCCGCGTCGCGCTCCTTCGGCGGGGTGCTCAGGCCCACGGCGCCCACGACGTTGGACTTGCCGCTGTCCTCGTAGGGGATCCTCACGCCCGTTCCGCCCTGGCCGATCGAGGGGTCGTCCAGAGGCTTGGACTTGGTGTTCGGATCGCCGAACTGCACGATGTAGGGCCTTGGGGTGGTGATCACCCGGAAGAAGCGCTGGCCGTCGTAGAAGCCCTTCTTCGCGAGGTCGATGATGTGCGCCGTGGTCTTCGGCGCCTCCTTGGTGTGGAGCAGGATCGACACGTTCCCGCGGCCCTCGATGGCCAGAACCAGCACCGTCTCGCCCGGCTTGGGCTGGTATCCCGAGGCCCAGGCCAGAACCACCGCCACGAACAGCAATCCCAATCCAATCAGCTTCATCTCGGCTCCCCCAACATCAGACGCCCGGCAACGAAGGCTGGCACGCCTCTTCCTGCTCGCGCGGGGCTTTCGCGGCCCCGGAGCTTCCGAGCAGCCGCTGGGCCGCCGCCCACGCCCGGCCGATGTCCTGAACCAGCAGGCTGTATCCTCCGTCGCTGTTGGCGCCCTGCTGGCGCAGGATGTACGCCGGGTGGAGGGTGGCGATCGCCGTGCGGGCGAACGCGCACGGGAAGTACCGGCCCCTCTCGCGGGTGATCGAAAAGTCCTTCTTGATCAGATTCTTGGCGCTCGGGGCGCCCACGCACAGGATCACCTTCGGCGCGATCAGGCTCAGCTGCCGCTCGAGCCACGGCCGGCAGGCCGCGACCTCGGCCTCGGTCGGCGGGCGGTTTCGGGCGCGGTCTCCGCTCCAATCGCACGCCCGGCACTTGACGGTGTTGCAGATGTAAACCTTGGTCCGGTCCAGGCCGTTGTCCGCCAGGGCCCGGTCGAGCAGCTGCCCAGCCCTGCCGACGAACGGCCGCCCGGTGAGGTCCTCCGTCTCGCCGGGCCCCTCGCCGACCAGCACGAGCGGGGACTCGGGGTTCCCCTCGCCGAACACGACGCTGTTGCGCCGCTCGGCAAGCCCGCAGGCCGTGCATCCCAGGCAGGCCTCGCGCAGGACCTCCAGCTCGGTCACCGGTCCTCCTCCATCGCCTTGCGCAGCCGGTCGTAACTCTCCCACAGGTCCTGCGGCAGAACGCGCACCTCGCCTACCACAGTCATGAAGTTGGTGTCGCCGGCCCACCTCGGCACGATGTGCCAATGGATGTGGTCCGGGATGCCGGCGCCGGCCACCGATCCGAGGTTCACGCCGATGTTGAAGCCATCGGGGCGGTAGGCGCGCCGGAGCCATCGGAGGCAAGCCGCCACCAGCCGGTTGATCTCTAGCAGCTCCGCATCGTCCAGATCGCCCATCTCGGCCGTGTGCTTGTAGGGGGCCACCATCAGGTGCCCGTTGGTGTACGGGAAGGCGTTGAGCATGACGAAGGCCTTCTCGCCGCGATGGAGGATCAGGTTCTTCCGGTCGTCGTCCTGCGCCGGCAGCTCCACGAAGATGCAGCCGCTCGAACCGGGGCCTGCGGCCTCGATGTAACGCATCCTCCACGGCGCCCACAACCGACCCAGCATGGGCTTGTTATAGCACGGCGGCGGGAGGGATCAGGCCGGGAGGGGGAAGAGCGGCCGCCCGCCCTCGTCGAATTGCTCCAAGGCGCGCATCTGCTCGGGCGTCGGGGGCGCCAGCCTCGGCGCGAGGCGCAGGGCTCTCTCGAACAGGCCGGGATCGCCGGGAGGGACCGCGGCGGTCGCACCGAGCTCGAACAGCGTCCAGCGCAGAGCGGCCTCCGAGATCGCCTCGTCCTGGATCGGCTCGTACCACGTGTTCTGCGACCACCGCTCCGCCCCTTCGGGCCACGCCCGACGCGCCATCGCCTTGAGCGCCAGGACGGCGCATCCTTTGGCCCTGGCCATCGGCACCAAGCGGCGACCGAACCCTCCACGCGTGAAGGCGAAGTAGTTCAGAGGGACCAGAACCGAGTCGAAGTCGAAGCGCCGCAGCGCCTCCAGAGCCGCCTCCTCGTCGTGCGCGCTGAAGCCGAGGTAGCGGACCTTCCCCTCCTCGCGCGCCCGCAAGAAGGTCTCCGTCGCGCCCCCGGGGCCGAACGCCCGCTCAACGTCCTCGATGCTGGACAGCGCGTGCAGCTGGTACAGGTCGAAATGGTCCGTCCGCAGGCGCAACAGGGAGCGCTCCAGCTCTCGGCGGGCGCCCTCGGCCGTGCGGTCGGTGGTCTTGCAGGCGAGGAACAGGCCTTCCCGGAAGCCCTCGATGCCCGGCCCCATCTTCTCCTCGGCGTCGCCGTAGGTTGGAGCGACGTCGAAGTACGTGATCCCGGCCTCGTACGCCCGCCGGCAGGTGGCGGCCGCCTCGTCGGGGCTCTGGCCCATCAGCACCACGCCGCCCAGCCCGATGATCGAAAGGCGGTCGGGCTTGTTTCCGAAGTTGCGTGGCTCGATGCTCATGTGCGTCCCTCCTGATGCCGCTCTGTGTCGGTCTGGCTTGCCAGTTCCGAGCGTGCGGCCTCCTGCAACCGGAGCTCGTCGAGCGTGGCGCTGAGAATCGCCAGTGAACCCTCGGAGCCGGCCCAGCCGATCCCCCTCTCCCGAAGCTTCTGCGCCCTCTCGTCCAGCTCCCGCAGGTCCTCGGAGATCTCTCCGATGCGCCTCAGGTGCGGATCGCCGCTCTCTGGATAGGCCTCGAAGAGCGATGCCTGGCGCAGGGCCTCGGCCATCGCCTCGTCGGCCGCGAGGCTCAGCGTCCTCCTCAGCACGACGCTGTTGTGGGAGGCGTCGTCGCGGAGCGCCAACACCACGCCGTGGATCCGGTTGTACCGCTCCGCCAGCGTCTCCATCGCGACGAACAACTCCGGGTGCACGAAGGTGCTCGCGGGGACGCGTCGGTTCGCCCTCGACACCGCGAGACCGCCGGATTCGAGCCCGCTCAATCGGGCGAGTCCAAGGGAGCCCCTCCCGCCGGCCGACCTCAGCCAGCCGACCAGAAGCTGGCGCGCCTCCGGCGCCAGGCGGATCTCCGTGTCGGGCTCGACCCTCGACGAGCGGCGCACCCGCAGACCGACGAAAGCGTTCGCCAGCGCGCCAGCGAACGGCCCCGCGGCGGCGGCGATCGCTCCGGGTTCCCCAAACGCGAGAGCCTCGACGACCGATGCCAGCGACACCCCCGCGAGCACCCCTGCGAGGATGAAGTTCGCCGTTGCCGTCGAGCCGACCCGGAGGCCGGCCAACATCGGCGCGCGCCTGGCCAGGAACCGGTCGAGCGACGACTCCCGATCCGTCCTGAGGCTATCCGTTGACCGCGATCTTTTGGAAGAGGTCTCCGAGGATGGCGTTGCGTCCACAGAAGTAAGCGTACCGGATCGGGTGACGGTTCGGATCGTGGCTGTAGGTTAGGTCCTCGTTAAGGATCGGCGAGGGCACCACCCGCGTCGGCACCCAAGAAGGATCGATGGCCCAAGCGGTGGCGGCCACGTCCCAGATCTCCTTGGCCCGGGCGAACTCTGGCCGGAGGTGCTCCCGAACGATGTCCGTGAGGTACGCGCCGAGTTCGCCGGTCGGCTCGAGGTGGCGCTCCAGCTCGGCGACCGTGGTCAGGAGGTGCGAGGAGACACCCATCGCCGGGATCAGCACGAGGTCCACGCCGGAATCGAGCAGCGCGCGAGAGGCGCTCGGGTCGCCCGCAAGGTTGAACTCGTGGGCGCTCGGGAAGTCGAACGAGTGGCCGCCGAGCCACACCACGCCGACCTTGCCGATCAGGTCCGGCCTCATGTTGAGGGCGGACGCCACATCCGTGGCCGCGCCGATCGCCAGCACCAGCAGCGGCTCGTCCGTCCGGTCCGCAAGCTCGATGATCGCGTCGGTGGCCTCGGACTCCACGGCGTCCTGAGGCGTTCTCAGCCAGCGCTCCGAGCCCCGATACACCGGCGGGTCGGCGGAGGGGATGCGGCTGAGCACGCGGCAGATCTCGTCCACGCTGGCGGTCACCGACTCCTCCACCGTCATCCGGCTGCTCCGGAACGGCGCGGCGCACACGGCCTCGAGCTTGATTCGATCGGGAGACAGGCAGGCGTGGGCGATGGCGAACTGATCGTCGATCTCGTTGGCGGTGTCGGTGTCCAGCACGACCCTCCACGGGCCGCCCGAGGGGTTCAGGCGCGTCACGGGCTCCATAGCCCGAGTTTACACGCGGAGAAAAGCCGCGGGGCATCGAAACCTCCGTCCCGACGCCCCCTCGGCCTCCTTGCCCCAAGACCAATCGGCGGCAACGTCGCCGCCGGCCCTCGCGCGCAGTATAGCCCCGCTTGCGCCACGGAACGCAACTTTCGAGCCCTCCGGGTTCGCCGAGAGCCCCGGCTGGTGTATCCTACGCTCCATGCGCGCGACGGTGCTGGGGGCAGGCAGCTGGGGCACGGCCCTCGCCATTCTGCTGGCGCGCAACGGCCACGAGGTGGCGCTCTACGGGCACGACCCGGAGCACATCGACACGCTCCGTGCCCTGCGCGAGAACCTGCGCTACCTGCCGGGGTTCGCCATCCCCGAGGCCGTCACGCCCGTGACCCTGGGCGACGACCTGCCCCCGTGCGACCTGTGGGTGGTGGCCGTCCCGTCGCACGCCGTGCGGGCCGTGGTGCACCAGGTCGTTGGCGAGAACCCGCTTGTGGTGCTCGCCTCCAAGGGCCTGGAGGTCGGCACCGGCGAGCTGGTGAGCGCGGTCTGCCGGCAGGAGCTGCCGCACGCCCGCGTCGGCGCGCTGAGCGGCCCGAACCTGGCGATCGAGATCGTGCGGGGAGTACCGACCGCCGCGGTCGCGGCCTCGCACGACGAGTCGGCCGCCGAGGCGATCCGCTCGGCCTTCATGTGCCGAACCTACCGGGTGTATCTGAGCGACGACGTGGTCGGCGTCGAGCTGGCCGGCGCGCTGAAGAACGTTCTGGCGATCGGCGCCGGCATGGCCGACGGCCTCGGCTTCGGAGACAACACGAAGGGCGCCCTGCTCGCCCGTGGCCTCCATGAGATGACGTTGCTCGGCCTGGCGATGGGTGGCCGGGTGGAGACGTTCATGGGCGTGGCGGGCGTCGGCGACCTGTTCGCCACGGCCGTGAGCCGCCTGAGCCGGAACTACCGCGTCGGCCGGGCCCTGGGCGAGGGCCGCACCCTGCGGCAGGCGCTGGACGAGATCGCCCAGGTCGCCGAGGGAGTCGACACCAGCGAGTGCGTCGCCCGGCTCGCGCGCCAGCGCCAGATTCCGATGCCGGTGTTCGAGGCCATCGAGGCGGTGCTGCGCGGACGGCTCACCCCGCATCAGGCGGTCGCGGCGCTCATGGAGCGGACGCCCAAGCGAGAGGGCTTCCTTCAGGCGTAGACCCTGCCCTTCCACTCCCGCGCGCCGCGCCTCCGCAGCATCCACGAGCGCACGACGGTGAACGCGCCGACGGTGAGGCCGATCGGCAGCAACGGGACCGTCCAGACGGGCGCCCTGGCGCACCGGCAGGCCGCGAGCGACCCCGCGAGGCCCAGCAACCCCCATCGCGGATCCGCGAGCCAGGCCCAGCCGCACAGCAGCAGGAACGCCGCGAGGAACCAGGAGCCGACGGGGCCGGCGACCTCCACGGCGTTCTTGGTCATGCCGTCGATGGTCTGCCGCCACGTGGAGTACATCCTGACGGAGGCCCATCGGCCGAGCAGGAACACCTCGACCGGCACACCCTCGGCGGCGAGAAGCCTCCCGATCCGGACGTCCTCCAAGATGGCCGCGCGCAGGCGCCGATGGGGAGTCAGCTCGGCGTACAGCCTAGCCGGCCACAGCACGAACTGGCCGTTCAGAAAGCGGTTGTGGCCCCGCCGCACCAGCCGCACCCAGCCGAACGGGTTGGTCGCGAGCAGCGACCACCACACCCAGGCCAAGGCGAGCGGCTGGAGCCCGCAGCCCGGGGCGACCCGAAGGAACGCCGTGCCCACCGCCCTCCGGCCCGCCATCGCCGTGCAGCAACCGGCGACCGCATCCAAAAAGCGCGGCCCCGGCTTCACGTCGGCGTCCAGGAACAGCAGCCACTCCTCCGGCGCATCCTCCAGCGCGGCCTGGGCCAGTGCATCGCAGGCGCGGTTCTTCCCGACCCAGCCCTCCGGGAGCGGCTCCCGGGGCGAAAGCACCACCGCGCCCAGCCGGCGGGCGACCTCCGCAGTCCCGTCGTCGGACTCGTCGTCGTACACGTACACCGGCGCGCCCGCTTGGACCAACGGCGGCAAGAGGTCCGGCAGGTTGTGGGCCTCGTTCCGGCAGGGGATCAGCACGCAGAACGGCCAGCGCCCAGGCCGGACCGGCCTCGGGCGGCGCATCAGCAGCCAGTTCGTCACGCCGACGAACGCCAGCAGGCCGTACAGCGCGGCCAGCAGGGCGGTCATATCGCGTGGTCCGCCGGCAGGACCATCAGCCGGGCGATCAGGACGTGCGGAGGCTGGTCCAAGGCCCACAGCACGCACCGGGCGACGTCCTCCGGCTCCAAGGGCGTGCGGATGCCCAGCGACTCCCGAGGGTGGACCTCGAAGCCCGCGTGCAGCTCGGTGGCCACCAGGCCCGGCTCGATGCACGTAACCTTCACCCCGCTCCCCGCCAACTCCACGCGGAGGTCCTCGCTGAGGGCCTCAATGGCGTGCTTGGTGCCAGCGTAGGCTCCCGCCGTCGGCCGGATCTTGGTTCCCAGAACGCTGGAGGTGTTCACCAAGTGCCCGAAGCCCTGAGCCTTGAACCGGCGGACCGCCAGCAGGGCCACGCGATAGGCGGACTCGACGTTCACCCGGACCATCTCCGACACGCGGTCCAGGTCGATGCGGTCGGAAGGGCCCGCCACCATGATGCCCGCGTTGTTCACCACGACGTCGCAGCCGCCGAGCGTCCGGTCCGCGGCCTCGAACAGCCCCTCGGCGAAGCCAGGCTCCGTGCCGTCCGCGGGGTGGATGCGGATCGAGGGATGCCTCTCGGCGATCTCGCGCAGCCGATCCTCGCGCCTCGCCGAGGCCAGCACGGTGGCCCCGGCCTCCGCGAGGGCCTCCGCGACGGCCCTCCCGATGCCGCTGCTCGCTCCGGTGACGATCGCCTTGCGCTCCGACAGTGCCATAATGGGTCTTCCTTTGCGGGGATGGCCGCACGAGGGCCGGACGGCGGGAACGTCCGGGCCTCTCGAACGTTCCTACGAGTGAGGAGCGTCGAACCCGTGGTTTACCCGATGGACGACCGTCACTCGGACCGTTTGGAAAGGATGAGAAGGGAGCTGGAGACCCTCCGGACGCTCCTGTCCGCCGCCGTGCCCGACTCCGGGATTCCGACGGTCGAGGAGATCCACGAGCTGGAGGGGCTGCGGTCCGCCGTCCGGGTTCTCGAAAGGTCCCTGCAACGGTTCGAGGCCGAGCGGAACGCCTCCAAGACGGCCTCGATCACGGTGGACGCCGACGGCCGCGTGGTCTCGTGGAACCGCAGGTTCCTCGAGATGTTCCTCCCCGATTGCCCGATCCCCCTGCCGGACGGCCGATCGCTCCTGGAGCGCCTCGACGCGCTCTGCGCCGAGCCGGGCGCGGTTTCACGCTGGGCGGACCGTCCCGGCCCCGAGCTCCCCAGGGCGCTGTTCCTGCTGCGCGACGGCAGGCGGATCGTCGCCGAGGCCACCCGCGTGGACGCCGAGCCGCCGGCGACGGTCTACGAGTTCTTCGACGTCACGGGCATCGAGGACCCGGCACACCACCTAGCGACCTTGGCCGAAGCCGCGCGGGGAGCACCGTTTCGGCTCGAGCGGACGCAGGGCCGCTGGCGGCTGGCCTCGCTGGGTCCGGCGATCCGCGCCATCGCGGGGCTGGACCCGCGCCAGCTGGTCGGCCAGCCCTCGCGCCGATGGACCGCCAGGGTCCACACCGAGGACCTCGCCGTGCTGCGGCGCGCCTTCCGCGAAGCCCTGCGCACGGGCCGGCGGGCCGACCTGGAGTTCCGCCTGTGGCACGAGGACGGATTCCTGAGGCGGCTGGCGATCCGCGCCGTCCCGATCCGGGACCGGGAGGGCCGCGTCGCCGCGCTCGACGGGCTGGTGCTGGATGTGACCGAGCGGAAGGAGGACGAGGAGAACCTCCGCCGGGCCAGCACGCAGCTCCGGGTGCAGTCCGAGGCCCTGGATCAGCGCACGCGGCAGCTCCAGTCGCTCAACGATCTGGCGCGGGGCCTTCAGAGCGCCAAGACCCAGGCGGAGGCGATCCGCAGCCTCGTCAGGAACGCGCCGAAGCTGATGCCCGACTCCATCGGCGCCGTATACCTGAACGACCCTTCGGGCACGACCCACGCGGCGGCGTTCTGGCCTTCCTCCTCCAAGGAGCGGTCGCCCAAGTCGCTCGCGGTCCGCGAGTGCTGGGCGGCCTGCCTCGGTCGGCCCGCCGAGCCCGACCAGCCGTCTCCCGAGATGTGCCGCGGCTGCCCCAACGACGTCGCCAAGGGCCGGCTGTGCTTCCCGTTGAGCGACGGGAGCCCGGGGATCGGGTTCATCCACGTCCGACCGGCAGGCCCCGGCTTCACGCCGCATCAGTGGGCCCTCATCCGCGCGGCCTGCGAGCAGTTCGCCCTGGCGCTGAACAACATCCGCCTGCGGGACGCCCTCCGAGAGGAGGCCGTTCGGGATCCGCTGACCGGCCTCTTCAACCGCCGACATCTGGACGGCACCGTACGGGCGGAGTTCGAGCACGCCGTGCGGCACGGGGAGCCGACCTCCGTGCTGATGCTGGACCTCGACCACTTCAAGCAGTACAACGATCGGTACGGCCACGAGGCGGGAGACCGCTTGCTGCAGGCCCTCGGACGGTTCCTCAGCCAGGCGGTTCGGGCGGACGACGTTCCGTGCCGCTACGGGGGCGAGGAGTTCACGGTGGTGCTGCGCGACGCCCCGCTCGAGGTCGCTCTCGAACGGGCCGAGGCGATCCGCAAGGGCATCGAGAGGCTGCACCTCACGATGGGCCGGCAGGTCCAGGCGCCTGTGACGGCGTCCATCGGCGTGGCGAGCTTCCCGCAGCACGGCAAGCACTTCTCCGGCGTGCTGCGCTCGGCCGACATGGCGCTCCTGAGGGCCAAGCGGGAAGGCCGCAACCGGGTGGCGGCGGCCAACCGAACCTAAGCGGGCTACACCTGCACCATCTCGAAGGCCTCGATGACGTCGCCGACTTCGAAGCCGGTCCAGCCCTCGAACTGGATGCCGCACTCGAAGCCCGCCGCCATCTCGCGCACGTCGTCCTTCAGGTGCTTCAGCGAGGCGATCTTGCCCTCGTACACCACTTCCTTGTTCCGGCGCACGCGGACCTGGCAACCCCGGACCACCTTGCCCTCGGTGACGTAGCAGCCGGCCACCTTGCCATAGCGGCTGAGATCGAAGACCATGCGGATCTCGACCGTGCCGAGGTGCTGCTCCTCGAACTTCGGCTCGAGCATCCCCTTGATGGCCTTCTCGATGTCCTCGGCCAGTTCGTAGATGATCTTGTACGTGCGGATCTCCACGCCCCGCTGCTTGGCTTGGGATCGGGCGTCGCTCTCCACGCCGACGTTGAAGCCCAGGCAGATCGCGTCGGCGGTGTAGGCCAGGTCCACGTCGTTGCGGGTGACGTTGCCCACGCCGCGGTGGATGATGCGCACCTGCGCCTCCTCGTTCTTGATCTTCTGGAGCACGCCGCACACGGCCTCCACCGAGCCCTGCACGTCGGCGCGAACCACCAGGTTGAGCTCCTTGATCTCGCCCTGGGAGAGCTTCTCGCGCAGGCCCTTCAGCGTGAGGCCGCGCCCCTGGTGGGTGGGGCTCTTGCGGGATTCGATCCGCCGCTCGGCCTCGGTGCGGGCTTCCGCCTCCTTCTCGAACACCTCGACCTTCTGGCCCGCCTCCGGCACCTGGTTCAGGCCTGTGACCTCCGCGGGCACGGACGGACCGGCCTCGTCGATCTGCTTGCCACGGTAGTCCAGCTTCGAGCGGATCCGGCCGTAGGCGGTGTCGATCAGCAGCGACTGCCCCTTCTTGAGCGTGCCGTTCTTCACCAGGATGGTGGCCACGGGGCCGCGGCCCTTGTCCAGCCTGGCCTCGACGACGTAGGCCTCGACGGGGCCCTTGGGGTCGGCCGTCAGCTGGAGCATCTCGGCCTGCAGCAGGATCATCTCCAGCAGGTTCGGGATGCCCTCGCCGGTGAGCGCGGACACCTTACACACGATGGTGTCGCCGCCGAACGCCTCGGGAACCAGGCCGTGCTGGGTCAGCTCGCTCATTACGCGGTCCGGGTTGGCGCCGGGCACGTCGATCTTGTTGACGGCGACGATGATCGGCACCTTGGCCGACTTGGCGTGGTTGATGGCCTCGATGGTCTGGGGCATCACGCCGTCGTCGGCGGCCACCACGAGCACGGCGATGTCGGTGACCATGGCCCCGCGGGCGCGCATGGCGGTGAAGGCCTCGTGGCCCGGGGTGTCAAGGAACGTGATCACGCCCTCCGGCAGCTCGACCTGGTACGCGCCGATGTGCTGGGTGATGCCGCCGTGCTCCGTGTCGACCACGTTGGACTTGCGGATCTTGTCCAGCAGGGACGTCTTGCCGTGGTCGACGTGGCCCATGATCGTGACGACCGGCGGACGCTTGCGGGCCGCCGGCTGCTTGGGGGCCGGCTTCGGCTTGGGGGCGACCGGCTTGGCGGCGGCCGCGTCGGCGAACTGCAGCTTGGCCCCGAACTGTTCGAACAGCTTCTGCGCGACCTCGGGCTTGAGCTGCGTGGTCAGCGTGGCCATCGTCTTGAGCTTCTGCACGAGGGTTCTCTGCACGTCGGCCGCACCGACGCCGAGCAGGGCGGCGGCCTCCCTCGGCGTGACCGCTCCCTTGGCCGTGATGGGGCTGTCGGGCGAGACCTCCGCCAGGGCCTCGCGGATCAGCTCCAGGGCGTCGTCGTCCGCCTCGAAGGAGGCGTGGTCGTGCGCGATGCCCAAATCGTCCAGCACGGTCGCGACGTGCCCCGGCCTGAGCCCGAACTCCTTCGCCAAATCAGCGATCTGAATGCTCATGTTGCTTGTTTCTACCCTCTATCTCGCGTCGTAGCTTCTCGAACGCCTCGGCGACCGCCGGATCGTCCGCCGGCACTCTCCAGGCTCTCGCCAGCCTTCCCTTCTTGCGCGCGGCCTCCAGGCAGCGGGCGCTCGGGCACAGGTAGGCGCTGCGGCCGTGGCTCGCCCCGCGAGTCCAAACGACGGCGCGTCCTCCGGGGTCCCGGAAGACGCGCAGGAACTCGGATGCGGGGCCTTTCCGCCTACATCCTATGCACGTCCTCTCCGGGACCCGTCCCATACTCCGAGCGCCGCCATCCTCAGGCTCCCTGAGGCTTGCGCGGCTCGTCCTTCTTGCTTTCGTTGCGAAGGTCGATGTCCCATCCCGTGAGCTTGGCCGCCAGCCGGACGTTCTGCCCGCCCTTGCCGATCGCGACGGTCATGTTGGAGTCGGGCACCACGACGATCGCCTTGCGGTGCGTCCGTCGCTGGCCTTCGGCTTCTCCGGCCGACCCATCGGCTTCGACCTCCTCGAACTTCACGCTGAGCACCTTCGCGGGGTTCAGCGCGTTGCGGATGTACGTCTCCGGGTCTTCGCTGTACGGGATCACATCGATCTTCTCGTCGCTCAGTTCCGTCGAAACGGCCTGGATGCGCAGGCCCTTCTGGCCCACGCAGGCTCCGACCGCGTCGATCCTCTCGTCGTGGCTCACCACGGCCACCTTGCTGCGCTGGCCGGGCTCGCGGGCGATCGCCTTGATCTCCACGATCCCCTGTTGGATCTCCGGCACCTCCAGCTCGAGGAGCCTCCGCAGCAGGCTCGGGTGCGTGCGACTGACCAGCACGCGGAGCCGCTTGGACGAATCGTCCACCTTCAGCACCAGAACCTTCAACCGATCGTTCAGGTAGTACCGCTCCGTAGGCACCTGCTCCCGCTTTGGAAGCTCGGCCTCGACGCGCCCGATCGCGATGTACACGGTCTGACCGTCCCGCCGGGACACCGTGCCGCTCATGACGCGGTCGATGTTCTGGAGGATCTCCTCCTCGATGCGACGCTTCTCCGCGTCGCGGAGCTTCTGGTTGAGCACCTGCTTGAACGTCTGCGCCGCGATTCGGCCGAACTTGTTCGGATCCACCTCGCACCGAACGAAGTCCCCGATCCCGACGCCCGGCTCCCGGCGCCGCGCCTCCCCGAGGCTGATCTGGAACGACGGCTCGGTCACGGTGCTGACGACCTCCTTCTCCACGATGGCCGTCCAGCCCTTCTTGGGGTCCAGACGCACGACCACGTCGCCCGAGGCGCCCACGTGCTTCTTGTACGCGACCGCCAGGGCTTCCTCCAGCTCCTTCTGCAACTCGGAGAGGGGCAGGTCTCTCTCCTGCGCGATCCGATTCAGTTCCTGCAAGATGTCCATGCTCACTCGCCTGCCTCCATCTACAAAAACAGGGGCGACGAGGCGCCCCTTTCCAACGTCCGCCCTTTTGCAGATCAGTATAGCACACGGCCGGGAGCCTCCCCCTGGGCCGATGCCATACTGCTCCCGTGGCATGGGTTCGCGTGCGCGGGCTGGAGTTCTTCGGAAGACACGGCGTGGCCGACTGCGAGCGCGCCACGGGCCATCGGTTCCGCGCGGACCTGGAGGCGGAGATCTCGGACGACGCCCTGGGCCGCGACGACCTGGCCGGGACCGTCGACTACGCGGAGCTGGCCCGCCTGGTTCTGAGCGTCTCGGGCGAACTCGAGTGCCGGACCGTGGAGGCGCTGGTCGGCCGGATCGGCCGGGCGGCCCTGCTGCGCTTCCCGCAGGTGCTCAGCCTGAGGGTCAGGGTGGCGAAGATCCACCCTCCGTTCGAGGCGATCGTCGAAGCGACGGAGGTGGAGGCGGTCTTCAGGCGCTGACGGCGGTCTCGACCCCCGTCATCAGCCGGAGGAGCGCCTCCTCCGTGGCCGTGTCCGCAGGCAGCTCGCCGGCGATCCGCCCGTTGCGCATCGCCAGGATGCGGTCGCTGACGGTGAGCAGCTCCGGCAGCTCGCTCGAGATCACCACCACGGCGCGACCCTCGGCGGCCAGCCGCCGGATCATGTGGTGGATCTCGCTCTTCGTGCCCACGTCCACGCCCCGCGTCGGCTCGTCCAGAATCAGCACGCGGCAGTCCGCCGCCAGCCACTTGGCCATCACCAGCTTCTGCTGGTTGCCTCCCGACAGGCCGGCCGACGGCGCGTCGACGTGCGGCGCCTTGACCGCCATCGCGTCGAAGAAGCGGCGGGCCAGCTCGTACTCCCTCTCCCGGTCGATGAAGCCGGCCTTGGAGAGCCGCGGGAGCGAAGGAAGCGAGATGTTCTCGCGCGCGGACATCCCCAGCACCAGCCCCTGGCGCTTGCGGTCCTCGGGCACCAGACCCACGCCCAACCGCATCATGCTCGCCGGCGTGCGGCGCGTCGCCTCCGCGTCGCCGACCCAGACGCGGCCGGTGGCCTTCGGGTCGAGGCCGAAGATCGCCTGGGCGACCTCGGAGCGGCCCGCGCCGACCAGCCCCGCGAAGCCGACCACCTCGCCAGCGCGAACCTCGAACGACACGTCGGAGAAGCGTTGCGGGCTGGTGAGGCCCTGCACCCTCAGCAGCACCCCGTCCGGACGCGTGCCGATCGCGCGCACCGAGGCCGTGTCGATGCTGCGGCCGATCATCATCCGCACGAGCTCGTCGCGCGTCAGGCCCTGCGTCGGCCTGGTGCCGACCGTCTTCCCGTCGCGCAGCACGGTCACCGAGTCGCAGATCTCGAAGATCTCGTCCATGCGGTGGGAGACGTAGATGCAGGCGACCCCCTGAGCGGTGAGCCGCCGGATCTGGTCGAACAGCGTTTCCGTTTCCCGCTGGGTGAGGCTGCTGGTGGGCTCGTCGAAGATGAGCACCTTGGCGCCGCGGCCGATGGCTCCGGCGATCTGGACCATCTGCTGCAGGCTGATCGGCAGCGCGCCCACGGTGGCCTCAGGGTCCACATCGGCGCCGATCGCGTCGAGCCAGGCTTTGGCCCGGCGCCGCATCTCTCCCCAGTCCACCCAGCCGCGCCGGTTCGGCATGTCCTCCAGGCAGAGGTTCTCGCCGACCGTCATGTTCTCGCAGAACAGCAGCTCCTGGTGGACGATGCTGATGCCGGCCTGCGTGGCCTGCATCGGGTTGGAGAAGCGCACCGGGCGCCCCTCGAGCAGGATGGTGCCGGAGTCCGGCTCGTAGATCCCGCTCAGGATCTTTCCGAGCGTGCTCTTGCCTGCGCCGTTCTCGCCCATCAGGGCGTGGCAGCTGCCGGGCGCCACAGCGACGGAGGCATGGTCCAGCGCCTGCACTCCGGGGAAGCGCTTGCAGATCTCTCTGGCTTCGACGGCCCAGGTTTCCATGGGAACACGGAGGGGACCGCCGAGCGGCCCCCTCTCTCTCGCTCTAATGCAGGTACTTGGGGTCGACCTTGTCGAAGCCCCACTCCTTGAGCTGCTTCGCCCAGTCCTTCAGCGTGTCCTTCGTCACGCGGACGAGCTGCATCTTGGTGATCTCGGGCACGTCCTTGCCGTACACGAGCTTGTCCACGATGATCTTCACGGACTCGTAGCCCCAGCGGTAGGTGGGCTGGGCCAGCAGGACGGGAGCGATGCCCTTCTCCACGTAGGGCAGCTGCTCCGGCAGGCAGTCCACGGCGACGATCTTCACCTTGTTCGGATCGAGGTTCAGCAGGCTCGGCGTGAAGAGCGGCCAGCCGCCGACCATGGCCCACGCGTTGATCTCCGGGTTCGCGTTCATCGCGTTCAGGACCTCCTTGGCGGCGTCCTGCGGCGACTCGATGTGGTAGAAGACGCCGACGATCTTGACGCCGGGATACTTCTTGGCCTCATCCTTGACACCCTGCACGCGCTTCTGCAGGTTGGGCGCGTTCTGGTTGCCGGCCAGGATCGCCACGTTGCCCTTTCCGCCGATGACCGCGGCCAGCTCCTTCATCACGAGCTGCCCGGTCTCGATGTCGTCCACGCCGTAGAACGCGAAGCGCTTGGAGTCCGGCGCGTCGCTGTCGAACGTCATCACGGGCACGCCCTTGTCGACCGCCTCGTTGATCGCGTTGGTGACCTTCGCGGCGTCGCTGAGCGACATCAGGGCCGCGTCGGTGCCGTCGTTGACGGCCTGCTGAAGGCGCTTGGCCTGCTCCTCGGCGTTCTCGGTGGGCGGGGTCCGCCAGTCGATCTCGATCTGCACGCCGGTCTGGGCCGAGAGCTCCTTGGCCGCGTCCTCCGCGCCCTTGCGGGCCGTCGGGAACACGGGGTTGTTGTCGCTCTTGGCGATCATCGTGATCCGGAGCTTGTCCTTCTTCCAGACGACGCCCTCCGCTTTCTGCGCGGGCTTCGCGGACTCGAGGCCGGTCTGTTCGGCCTGGCCTCCGCCGCCCGAGCAACCGGCCAGAAGAAGAGCCAACGTCGCGAGGCCGGTCCACCCGGCCCAGGTTCGAATCTTCATCGTTCCAACCTCCTGTCCGTTCCTGTCCGCCCCTTAGACTCGGCCTTGGGTCAGGCGGGCGGAGCCGACCCTGGCGCTGACGCGGTCGAGCACGACCGCGATGATGATGGCACAGCCGATGATGATCCACTCGTATTCCTGGTTGATCTTCAGCGTGCGGATCGCCTGCTGGATCAGCGAGATGAGCAGAGCGCCGAGCATCGCGCTGATGGCGCTGCCCTTGCCGCCGGCGAGGCTCGCGCCGCCCACCACGGCCGAGGCGATCACGTACAGCTCGTAGCCCTGCGCGTCCGCGCTCTGCGCCGACCCGAAGTAGCTCATGGCCAGGAACGCCGCGATGCCGGCCGTGAGGCCCGAGACCGCGTAAACGATCACCAGAATCCGCTTGATCGGCACGCCGGAGTACTGGCTCGCCGTCAGGTTGCCTCCCACCGCGAAGATGCGCCGCCCGGTCACCGAACGGGTCAGGAACAGCCATCCCGCGACCGCCACGATCAGCATCGCGATCACCGGCACCGGGGTCACACCCTGGGCGAAGCCGAGCGGCGCCTTGGCGAACTGCGTGAGCGACGTCGGCACCAGGATGCTCAGCGCGTTGCTGAGCACGAACGCCACGCCGCGGAAGATCCACATGGTGCCGAGGGTGATGATGAACGGGTGCACCCCCAAGGCCGTGATCAGAAAGCCGTTCAGCAGCCCGGCGGCGAGACCGATCCCGAGGCAGAGCCCCATCGCCACCCACACCGCGCCGGGCGCCGGCTGCGTGACGATCGGATACATCTTGGAAAGCGCCATCGCCGTGAGCACGCCCGACAGCGCGTAGGTCGAACCCACCGACAGGTCGATGCCCGTGGTGATGATCACCATCGTCATGCCCACGGCCATGATCGCGAAGAAGCTAGCGAACGTGGCGACCTGCATCAGGGTCTGCGGGTTCAGAAAGTTGTTCACCATCTGCCCCGTGGCCCGGTCCTCGTGGGAGCCGCCGAAGAGCGTGAGAATCGTGCCGAGGAGCAGGATCACGGCCACCAGCCCGAACTGCTGCGAGCCGAGGATGACCGACAGCGCGCGCCGCATGGCGCCATTCTATCCCCAGGTTCGCCGCCGATGCTCCCGCGTGCGCCAACCATGGTGCACAATGGGCGCCGTGGATCGTCGGATCTTCCTCCGCACGGCCGCCGCGACCGGCATGGCCTGCGCGCTGCGGCTCCCGTCGCTGGGTGAGCGGCTTGCGTCCGGCGGCCGCAAGGAACGCCCCATGCGCAGACGCAAGCTGTACATGTGGAACGGGATCGATCGGCGCGCCTCGGAAAAGGACCTCAAAGCCCGGTACGGGATCCTCAAGAAGCGCGGGCTGGACGGCGTGTTCCTCTCCGGCGGACTCGACGACCGCGAGTTCGACGTGCTGAAGACCCTCGGCATCGAGATCCACACCTGGATGTGGACCACCAACCGTGGCGACGCTTGGATCCGCGAGCACCACCCAGACTGGTACATGGTCAGCCGCACGGGCAAGTCCTGCTTCGACAAGCCGCCCTATGTCGACTACTACCGGTAGGTGTCGCCCGTCCTTCCCGGCGTGCGGCGCTACCTGGTGGAGCGGGTCGGCGAGCTGGCCGCGCACCCGGCCGTGGACGGAGTGCACCTGGACTACGTTCGCTACCCTGACGTGATCCTCCCGAGGGCGCTGTGGAAGGACTACGGCCTGGACCAGACCGAAGAGCTCCCGGATTACGACTTCTGCTACTCCGAACACACGCGGCGGGCGTTCCGCGAGGTCGACGGACGAGACCCGCTGGAGATCGAGGACCCGGCGCACGACCAGCCCTGGCTGCACTTCCGCTACGACTCGGTGACCCGCCTGGTCGGGGAGCTGGCCAAGGAGGCGCGCCGGCACGGCAAGAAGATCACCGCCGCGGTGTTCCCCACCCCCAACCTCGCGCGCAAGATCTGCCGGCAGGACTGGGACAAGTGGCCGCTGGACTTCGTGTGCCCGATGATCTACCACTCGTTCTACGAGGAGACGGTGGATTGGATCGGGGAGGCGGTGCTGGAGGACATCCGGGCGGTGGAGTATCCGGTCGTGGCGGGGCTGTACATGCCGGCGTTCCGCTCTCTGGCCGAGTTCGAGCAAGGCGTGCGGCTAGCGTTCCGGCGCGGCGCGGCGGGCGTCTCGATGTTCGGCGGCGTGGACGACCCCCACTGGGAGGTCGCCGACCGGGTGCGCTGCGAGTTCTCGGCCTGAACCGCCCCCGGACACAGGACGAACCCCCCGGCTGTGTGCCGAGGGGTTCGACCGTTCGCCGGATCTCAGGGAGGGCTCAGGCCTTCTTCCGGCGGCGCGCCAGGGCGGTCGCCAGGCCGGCCGCGCCGATCGCCATCGTGAACGGCTCCGGAACCGGGATGCTCGTGCCGCCGAAGTTCTCGGTGACGATGTCCTGGCTCCGCGGGCCACCAGACCAGAGGTGGTTGAACCGGACCGCCGTGGCGGAGTTGCTGCCGGCGAGGGTCAGGTAGTGGCTCATCACCGTCAAGGCGTTCGCCGGGGCCGAGTTCACCACCAAGCCGCTGTCCATCAGCTTCCAGATCGCCAGCTGGAACCCGGCCGCATCCTCGGCGGCGGTGTAGCTGCCGAAACCGGTGCGGTTCACGCCGAAGGTCTGCACGAGCCAGCCCACCGGGCCGGTGATCGTGGTCTGGGTGGCCGGCATCGGGTCGACCAAGTGCTCGCCGGGCGACAGGCAGTAGCCGATGAACGTCGCTCCGCCGAGGTAGCTGTTCGTGGTGTCCTTGAAGAACATCTCGCCGGCCTGCGTGGCGGAGGCAACGCCCGCGTACGTGCCGACCGACGGGGTGATCGTGACGTTGAGCTTGTCGCCCATGCCGAGGAAGTCGAGAGTGACGGCCTGCGACAAGGGCGCGAGAACGATGGCGGCCATGGCCGCGGCATAGAGCTTCTTCATTTGAGTGCGCATCCTCCTTTACGATGCTTCGATCCGGCCTCCGAGTTGGCTCGGCACCTTCACGAGGCTCAGTATACGCGACCTTTTAACCTCCGTGAATGTTCCCGGCGGAAAACAGGTATTCCTACTTGCTCCCGGGAGCGCAAGATGCGCAACATGGGCCCTTTCAGCCTGGAAGTGCCGCCGTTGCCCCGTAGGACCCTGGACCGGAACCTTGGGACCAAGGGCCCCCGCGCGGCGCCTGCGGCGTCCGGCGCGAGCGGCGGCGGTCTGCGCCGTTCCCCGTGCGCGCCCGACCGGGGCCTTGAGCTGGTCGGCGATGCCCGCCGCTTCGTTGACAGAGCCCCCTTGGAACCGCCAAAATCGCGCCAACGCTGAACCCGAAGGCAGTGCAGCCATGGCCAAGAAGCAAGTGAAGATCGCCCTGATCGGCTACCAGTTCATGGGGAAGGCGCACAGCAACGCCTACCGCCAGGTGGCCAAGTTCTTCGACCTGCCCGTCGAGCCCGTGATGAAGACCCTGTGCGGGCGCAACGAGGAGAGGGTGAGGGCCGCCGCCGAGCACCTCGGGTGGCAGGGATACGCCACCGACTACCGCCAGGTGCTGGAGGACCCCGAGATCGACATCGTGGACATCGCCACCCCCGGCAACAGCCACTGCGAGATCGCCGTGGCCGCGGCCAAAGCCGGCAAGCACGTGTTCTGTGAGAAGCCGATCGGCAACACGCTGGACGAGGCCCGCAGGATGCTGGAGGCGGTGAAGGCGGTCGGCGTCAAGCACGCGGTGTTCCACAACTACCGCAAGGCGCCCGCCGTGGCCCTGATCAAGCGCATGATCGACGAGGGGCGCCTGGGAACCATCTACCACTGGCGCGCGGTGTACCTGCAGGACTGGATCATCGACCCCAACTTCCCCCTCGTGTGGCGCCTGGACAAGGAGATCGCCGGCAGCGGCTCGCACGGCGACCTCGGCGCGCACCTCATCGACCTGGCCCGCTTCCTGGTCGGCGAGATCGAGGAGGTCAGCGGGCTGATGCACACGTTCATCAAGAAGCGGCCGCGGTCGGCCGGGGCGGACGGCAAGCTCGGTGCCGCCGGAGCCGTTCAGGGCGAGCTGGCCGACGTCACGGTGGACGACGCCGCGCTCTTCCTCGCCAAGTTCCGCAACGGCGCGCTCGGCACCTTCGAGGCCACGCGCTTCGCTCAGGGCCGCAAGAACCTCAACAAGTTCGAGATCAACGGCTCCAAGGGCTCCGTGGTGTGGTGCATGGAGCGGATGAACGAGCTGGAGTTCTACGACGCCACCGACCCGGAAGGCCTGCGGGGCTTCCGCACCATCCAGGCCACCGAGAACTCCCACCCGTACATGGAGGGCTACTGGCCGGTCGGGCACATCATCGGCTACGAGCACACGTTCATCAACCTGGTGGCCGACGCCCTGAGGGCGATCGCCGAGGACCGCAACCCCAGCCCCGACTTCGTGGACGGCTACGAGAACCAGCGGGTGCTGGACGCCGTCGAGCGCAGCCACGAGTCCAAGTCCTGGGTCTGCCTGTAGGCGGCGGGCGGAAACGATCGGGGGCGGACTCGTAGCGAGTCCGCCCCCGCATCCTTCTGGCAGGGTGAGCGGCTCAGCCGGGCCGCACCTCGGTGCGCGCCGCGCTCCCGGCGCCCGCCACGGAGCCGCCTCCCATCCAGCCGAGGACCGGCCCGACGAACACGAACAGACCGATCACGCCGGCCGCGCAGATCGCGGCGGCCAAGCCTGCGCCGGTGCGCAGCGGCGCGATCGGCTGGTCGGCCTCCGCCTCGTCCGCGACCCAGGCGGCCTTCACGAGCGACAGGTAGTACGCCACGCTCACGATGGAGGCCATGGCCAGAACGATCGCCAGCGGCGTCAGACCCGCCGCAAGGGCGTCGCGGAAGATCAGTAGCTTCCCGACGAAGCCGCTCGCTCCGGGCACGCCGATCAGCGACCAGACGCACAGCAGCAACACCGAGGCCGCGAAGGGCGACCGCTGCCACAGGCCGTTCAGGGCGCTCAGGCCGGTCGACTCCTTGCCGCCCCGCGCGGCCAGAGCGATCACCGCGAAAGCGCCCACCGTCATGAAGTTGTAGCTCGCCAGATAGTACAGGAGCGTGGCGTCCGATACCGCCTCCGGGGCCTTGAACCGGGCCAGCAGAGCCACCAGAAGGTAGCCGGCGTGCGAGATGCTGGAGTACGCCATCAGGCGCTTGGCGTCCTTCTGGACCAGCGCGGCGAGGTTCCCCACCACCATCGTGAGGATCGCCACCCAGAACAGCGGCGGCAACCAAAGGTCGATCAGCGGCTGGCAAGCGTCCAACACGCGATACAGCATCGCCACCGCGGCCACCTTGCTGCCCGCGGCCATGAACGCCGTGATGTTGGTCGGAGCACCCTGGTACACGTCCGGCGTCCATTGATGGAAGGGGACGAAGGCGCTCTTGAAGGACAGCCCGACCAGGATCAGCGCCAGCCCCACGCCGAGCAGCGAACGCCCGATCTCGAACCCGGAGCTCCAGACCTCGGCCACGCGCCCGAGGTGCAGCGAGCCGGTCGCTCCGTAGAACAGGGCGATGCCGTACAGCAGGAACGCGCTGGCGAACGCTCCGAGCAGGAAGTACTTGAGCGCGGACTCCTCCGACTTGGCCTCGCGGCGGCTGAGGCCCGCCAGCACGTACAGCGAGACCGACAGCAGCTCCAAGCCGACGAACAGCGTGACCAGGTTCCGGCTGGTCGCCATCACCATGCCGCCCGCCGTGGCCCACAGCATCAGCGGGTACGACTCGCCGAAGGGGATGCGCTTCTCCCGCAGGTAGCCCTCGCTGAACAGCACCGAGAGGAGGCAGGCCGCGACCATCAGCACCTGGACCACGGACCCGAAGCGGTCCCGCAGGAACGTGCCGGCGAGGATCTCCTTGGCCGGCTCGCCCGCCTGTACCGCCGCCAAGGCTCCGGCGACCAGAAGGCCGACGACCGTGACGCCGACGATCGCGGCGTTGTTCCGCTTGTGCCGCAGCATCTCCAGCACCAAGGCGACGATGCCGGTCGCGACCACCACGATGATCGGGCCCAGCGCGAGCCAGTCGAGGTCCTGAGGGATCGGGAATCGGAAGCGGTCAGGCACGGGGCTGCTCCTTGGCTGTATCTTCGTTCGGCGCTTGCTCGCGGCCGGCCAGCGGGTAGTGCTTCTCGGCCGGGGCGATCACCTCGCCGTAGGCGGGCGGAACCACGAGGGCCTCGCGGGTGCGCGGCTCCACGCGGACCAGGTTGCCCTTCGGATCGATCTCCGTCTCCAGGTTGCGCCAATCCGGCCGCTGGCCGGCGGGGTTCAGGGCCATCATGCGCGCGGCGTGCAGGCTGGCCTCCATCGGCTTGGTGAACGTGGCGGGACGCAGTCCGCCCCAGAAGACGAACACCACGAACACCATCACCAGCGCGACCTCCCACGGCGTCAGATCCTTCAGGCGCCGGTTCTCCGGGTTCGTGAGCGGGCCGTAGAACATCTTCTGGAACATCCAGAGCAGGTAGACCGCCGCCAAGATCACGCCCGCCGCGGCGAGCACGGCGTAGGCTGGGTTCAGGCCGAACCGACGCGCGAACGAGGCCTCGAACGAGCCCATCAGCGACAGGAACTCGCCCACGAAGCCGTTCGTGCCGGGCAGGCCCACGCTGGACAGCATGATGATGAGGAACAACGCGGCGTACACCGGCATCTGCGCCTTCAGGCCGCCGTAGTCCCGGAACAGCCGCGTGTGCCTCCGCTCGTAGATCAGGCCCACCAGAAGGAACAGCGCGCCCGTGCTGATGCCGTGGTTCAGCTGCTGGTAGGCGCCGCCCACCATGCCGGTCGGCGTGAGGGAGAAGATGCCGAGCAGAACGAAGCCCATGTGGGCCACCGACGAGTAGGCGATCAGCCGCTTGACGTCCGGCTGGACGGCGGAAACGGCCGCCCCGTAGAGGATGCCGATCACCGCCAAGGCGCACAGGATCGGCACCTGGTTGGCGATCACGTCGGGGAACAGCGGCAGGCAGAACCGGAGGAACCCGTAGGTTCCCATCTTCAGCAACACCCCGGCCAGGATGATCGAGCCGGCGGTCGGCGCCTCGGTGTGCGCGTCCGGCAACCACGTGTGCAGCGGGAACGCCGGGCACTTGACCAAGAACGCCACGGCGAACGCCCAGAACACAACGGCCTGCGTCTGCAGCGCGCCGGCCCAGAGTCGGCCGCTGGCCACCTCGCTCTGGATGTCGAGGATGCTGAACGACCACGCGCCGGTGGCCTGCTGGTGCAGCTTGGCCAAGGCCACCATGCCCACCAGCATGAAGATCGACCCGGCGAAGGTGAACAGGAAGAACTTGAGGCTCGCGTAGGCCCTCTTCTCGCCACCCCAGATCGAGATGAGGAAGTACATCGGGATCAGGGAGGCCTCGAAGAACGTGTAGAAGAGGATCATGTCCAGCGAGACGAACACGCCCAGCATGGCGGTCTCCAACAGCAGCAGGAACACCATGTAGGCCTTGGTCCGCTCGCGGACGTACACGCTGAACCAGGCGGAGAGGGTCGTGAGCAGCGTCGTCAGCAGGATCAGCCAGATGCTGATGCCGTCGACGCCGAGCCGATAGTGGATGCCGGCTTGGGGCAGCCACGGCACGAACTCCACCATCTGGAAGTGGTACGTGCCGCCGTGGAAGCCGGCCAGAACCCAGAGCGACACCAGGAACGTCGCCACCGTCGTGCCGATCGCAAACGTGCGGTGCAGCCCCGCCGCCTCGCGCGGGGTCGCCAGGGTCAGCAGCGCCCCCAGCAGCGGCAGGAAGACCAGAAGGCTCAGCACTCCGAAACCGGTCGGTTGGTCGACCATCAGTTCCCGCCTCCGATGCGCGTCAGGACCGCCACCATGTACGCCAGCAGGGCCACGGCCCCGGCGAGCATGAGCAGCGCGTAGGACCTGACGAAGCCCGTCTGGATCGCCTTCAGCCCCCGGCCGAGCCCGCACGCCAACACGCCCAGCCCGTTGGCGATGCCGTCGATCACGCCGGCGTCGAACCCCTTCCAGAGGCTCTTGGCGACCAGATCCCCGCCCTGAACGCCGGTGTGCACGACCAGGTCGTCGTAGCCGAACTGCCGGCCCGCCCAGCGCCGGAACGGGTGCCAGGCCGACTCGTCGAAGCCCTCCTTGGCCGGCAGGCCCCTGCGGTAGACGATCCAGCCGTACAGGATTCCCAGCGCGGCGGCGCCGATCGAGAGCGCCATGAGCGGCACGCCATGCGGATGCTCCTGGATCGTGCCCTTCGGCAGCAGCTGGACGCCCGGGTACTGCAGGAACTCCTGAAGGCCTGCCCAGTGCTGGAGGCCCCAACCCCCGACGACGCTCAGCAGGGCCAAGACCACCAGCGGGAAGGTCATGCTGGGCGGCGCCTCCTTCGGCTCGTGGCTGGCCTCGAGCTCGTGGTGGTGCTCCTCCGGTTCGGCCCGCGCCGCCAGCTCCTCGTCGGTGTAGAAGAAGCCGTGCGGGTCCTCGTGGTCGTGCGGAGCGTGCGCGGAGTGCGAATGGTCCTCGGGGTGAACGGCCATCTCCGTGCCGTGCCCGTGATGGCCGTCGTGCGCGTGCGCCGGCTGCAGCCTGCGCCACCGCTCCTCGCCGCTGAAGAACGTCAGCACCGTCAGGCGCGTCATGTAGGCGGCGGTCAGCGCGGCGGTCAGCAGGCCGATCCAGCCCGCCCATACGGCGACGCTCGCCGCGGCGTGGCGGCTGGCCAGCGCGCCGCCGAGGATGGCCTCCTTGCTGTAGAACCCCGCGAGGGGCGGCACGCCCGCGATCGCGAGGTAGCCCAGAAACATGGTCCAGCAGGTGATCGGCAGGTACTTGCGCAGGTTGCCGTAGTTGCGCAGATCCTGGTTGTGGGCCATGGCGTAGATCACGGCGCCCGAGCCGAGGAACAGCAGGGCCTTGAAGAACGCGTGCGTGGCCACGTGGAACATTCCGGCCCAGTACACGCCCGCCCCGCAGGCGATGAACATGAACCCGAGCTGGGACACCGTGGAGTAGGCCAGCACCTTCTTGATGTCCGTCTGCCCGAAGGCGACCAAGGCCGCGAACAGCGCCGTGAACGCGCCCACGGAGGCCACCACCGCGCTGGCCACCGGCGACAGCACGTAGAAGATGTGCATCCGGCTGACGAGGTACACGCCGGCCGTCACCATCGTGGCGGCGTGGATCAGCGCGGAGACGGGCGTCGGGCCGGCCATGGCGTCCGGCAACCAGAAGTACAGCGGGAACTGGGCCGACTTGCCGCACGCGCCGACGAACAGCAGCAGGGCGATGGCGGTGGCCAGCTCGGGCCGGTCGGCGAGGTACGTGGCGGCCCGGGGCAGGATGAAGCCGAAGTCGAGCCACCGGCCGTCGGTCTGCGCCTCGGGGACGCTCGCGGCGATGCAGACCAAGATCAGGAACATGCCGAGCATGAACCCCCAGTCGCCGATGCGGTTCACGATGAACGCCTTGTTGGCGGCCTTGGCGTTGGCGAGGTCCCTGTACCAGAAGCCGATCAGCAGATAGCTGCACAGGCCGACGCCCTCCCATCCGACGAACAGCAGCGGCAGGTTGTCGGCCGTCACCAGCACCAGCATGTAAACGACGAACAGGTTCATGTAGGTGAAGAACCGCGTGTAGTCGCGGTCCTCCGCCATGTAGCCGGTGGCGTAGAGGTGGATCAGCGCCCCCACTCCGGTCACCACCAGCACCATCAGCAGCGAGAGGCTGTCGACGCGGGCCGCGAAGTCGACCTTGAGCGCGGCCAGGTCGATCCACGGCGCCAGAACGACGGTGCGCTCGGTGCCCGCTCCGGCCTCCAGGTGCGCCTGCAGCACCGCGACGCCGAGGAGGAAGCTCAGGGCCACCGGGAGGACCGCCAGGAAGCCCATGACCTTCTTCCCGTTCTGCGGCCCCAGGCCGCGGACCACGGCCCCGCCGAACAGCGCCTGCACGAGAGCCCCGCCGAGCGGCAGGAGAACGATCCACCAGATCAGCGCGAAAGGATCCATGTTGCGTCAGCCCCTCAGCAGGTTCATCTCGTCGACGTCCACCTCGTCCCGCAGGCGAAAGATGGCCATGATGATGCCCAGCCCTACGGCCACCTCGGCGGCGGCGACGGCCATCACGAAGATCACGGCGGCGGGCCCGCCCATCCAGGCCTTCGGCTCCAGCTCGTGCGCCACCGGCAGCCAAGGGGCGAACCGCGCGAGCGACAGGAACGTCAGGTTCACCGAGTTCAGCATCAGCTCGATGCACATGAAGATCACGATCGGGTTGCGGCGCGAGACCACGCCCACGACGCCCGTCGCGAACAGGAACGCCCCGAGCGCCAGATACATCCACAGCGGGGCCATCAGCGAGCGAACCTCCCCCACGTCCAAGCCATCCTCACACCCTCCTCTTGGCCAGCAGGATCGAGCCCACGATGCCGACCAGCAGCAGCACGCTGGCGAGCTCGAACGGCCACACGTACTCCGTGAACAGCGCCCGGCCGAGCGCCATCGGCGTGCCGTAGTAGTCCGCCGCCTGCGGGGAGGCCGCCTCCTGCAGGGGCAGCACCGCCTGCACCACCACGAGCACGAACAGCGCCGCAGCCAGCGCTCCGGCGCCCAGCCTGCGCAGATCCCGAGACTCGCGGAGCGCACCCGGCGCCGCCAGGTTCAGCAGCATCAGCACGAACAGGAAGAGAACCATGATCGCGCCGGTGTACACCACCACCTGAATGATGCCGAGCATCTCGGCCCCGAGCGTGAAGTACAGCAGGGCCAGGCTCAGAAAGTTCGCGATCAGGCACAGCGCCGAGCGCACCGGGCTGTTGAACGCCACCACGCCCACGCCCGACGCCACGGCGACGGCCGCCAGCACGGCGAACAGCAGCATCGGGCCGCCGACCTGCGTCGGCGCGAGCTGAGCCACCCCCGCTCCCCAGATTCCTTCCATCGGTTCCCTCGCCGCGGCCTACAGGGCCGCACCCTCCTTCGGCTTGGCCGGATCGACCAGCCGGATCTCCCTCCTCGGCAGCGCCTCGCGCCTGCCTCTCCCGGCCCGCGCGAGGCTCGCGAAGAAGGCGGCCAGCAGCGCGAAGGCCGCGCCCACCGCGATCCATCCCCCGCCCGCGCCGTACAGGTCCGTGCAGAGCAGGTACAGCGCCACGATCAGGAAGTTGGCCACCGCCAGCGGCAGCAGCGAGCGCCACCCCAGCGCCATCAGCTGGTCGTAGCGCAGGCGCGGCAGCGTGGCCCTCATCCAGATGAACAGCGTGATCCCGAACGCGCACTTGCCGACGAACGTCAGCGGCGAGGCCCAGTAGTTCACCGACGCCATGTGGCGGCCGAATCCCTCCAGCGCGGGAACCGTCTGGCCGAGGGCGACCCAGTCCACCGGGACCATGTTCGGCCCGCCGAGGAACAGCGTGGCGAACACACCGCTGAACACGAACATCGCCGCGTACTCGCCCATGAAGAACGAGGCGAACTTCATCGAGCTGTATTCCGTGTGGTAGCCGGCGATCAGCTCGTTCTCGGCCTCCGGCAGGTCGAACGGCGCCCGGTTGGTCTCGGCGACCATGCAGATCAGGAACACCACCGCGGCGACGAAGCCCATCGGGGTCAGGACGTTCCAGTTGTCGAACAGCGGCGCGACGCCCCAGAGCGGCTCGGTCTGCGCCTTGATCATGTCGGTCATCTTGAGCGAACCGGTGGCGAGCACCACGGCCGCGATCGACATGCCCATGGCCAGCTCGTAGCTGATCAGCTGGGCCGAGGCCCGCAGGCCGCCCAGCAGCGAGTATTTGTTGTTCGAGGCGTAGCCGCTCAGGATGATGCCGTAGGCTCCGAGCGAGCTGACCGCCATCAGGTACAGCACGCCGATGTTCACGTCCGCGATGGGGGTCAGCAGGCCGTAGACGCCCTCGGGCGGCGCCCACGGCAGCGTGCCCCCCAAGGCGAAGGCCGGGAACAGCGCGATCGCCGGCGCCACGAAGTACACCGCCCGGTCGATCGCCGCCGGAGTGATGTCCTCCTTGAGGAACAGCTTGATGCCGTCCGCGATCGGCTGGAGCAGGCCGAACAGGCGGGTCTTCTTCCCCCTCAGGAAGGGCGGAACCCAGCGGGCGTCCTTCGGCCAGGTGATCGTCGCCACGCGGTTCGGGCCGATGCGGTCCTGCATCCAAGCCAGCAACCGCCGCTCCCACCAGATGAGGCCGGGAACGACCAGAAGGAGCGGCACCACGAAGAGCAGTACGCGGATCAGCGCCAGCCACGCCGGATGGAGCTGCTGCAGGAAGTCCATCATCCCCGCGGCTACTTTACCCGAGCGCGCGCCCGCGGGCCGAATCCCCGCCTGCGAATCCGGCATCCTTGGTGAAAGGGCGGCCGTTGTTACCTATAATGGGGTTGTGGCATGGGCGACTGGCCCGTCGGAACGCATCCCGCGCGGACCGGACGCCGATTCATAAGGAGCAAGGATGGAGCTGAAAACCGTCGTCATGGCCGGTGGGGAAGGAACGCGGCTCCGTCCGCTCACCATCAACTGCCCCAAGCCGCTGGTGCCGGTGTGCAACGAGCCGATCATGGAGCACATCGTGACGCTCCTGCGCCGCCACGGCGTGCGCCAGGTGACGGCGACGGTCCACTACCTGGCCGACGAGATCCAGGCGTACTTCGGCGACGGGACGGATTTTGGGATCGAGATGGCCTACAGCCTCGAGACCAAGCCTCTGGGAACCGCCGGGGCCGTCAAGAAGATCGAGGGGTGGCTGAAGGACGGCACGTTCCTCATCGTGTCCGGCGACTCCCTGACCGACTGCAACCTGGAGAAGGCGCTCGCGTTCCACCGCTCCAAGGGCAGCATGGCGACGCTGGTGCTGCACCGCGTCGCTGCCCCGCTGGAGTTCGGCGTGGTGATCACCGATCCGGACGGCCGCATCCAGCGCTTCCTCGAGAAGCCCAGCTGGTCCGAGGTGTTCAGCGACACCGTCAACACCGGCATCTACATCCTCGAGCCGGAGGTGTTGGAGTATGTTCCGGCGGACGAGTTCGTGGACTGGAGCCACGACGTGTTCCCCGCCATGCTCAAGAAGGGCCTGCCGATGTTCGGCTACGTCATGGAGGGGTACTGGACCGACATCGGTTCGCTCTCGCAGTACCGCGAGGCCCAGGAGCACCTGCTGGCGGGCCGCCTCGACCTTCCCGTGCGCGGCGAGCAGGTCCAGCCGGGAGTGTACGTCGGCCCGAACTGCACGATCTCGGAGAGCGCCACGATCGTGCCGCCCGTCTGCATCGGCCGCAACTGCAAGGTGAAGGCGGGCGCGCGCGTCGGTCCGTACACGATGATCGGCGACAACGTGTTCGTGGAGAGCGGCGCGATCCTGGAGCGGTCGGTGGTGTGGGACAACGCCTACATCGGCCCGAACGTGGTGCTCCGGTCGGCGATCGCGGGGTACCGCACCACGATCAAGAAGGACTCGGTGCTGCACGAGGACAGCGTGGTCGGCGACCGCTGCCTGATCGACGTGGGCTGCGTGATCCGCCCGAGGGTCAAAATCTGGCCGGACAAGGTGGTCGAGCGGGGATCGACCGTCACGATGAGCCTGATCTGGGGCAGCAAGTGGCGGGGCAACCTGTTCCGCGAGCTGGGGGTGGCCGGCCTTTCGAACATCGAGATCACGCCCGACTTCGCCTGCCGGCTCGGATCCGCCTACGGAAGCATCCTCCCGAACCGCTCGACGGTCGTCACCTGCCGCGACAGCACCCGCAGCTCGCGGATGATCAAGCGCGCGGTGATCTCGTCGCTCCTCAGCGTGGGCTGCAACGTGGTGGACCTGCAGAGCACCGCCCTGCCGATCGCGAGGCACTTCATCCGCAACCACCGGGTCGCCGGCGCGATCAACGTGCGCAAGCTGCCGGGCAACGCCCGAGTCACGCTGATCGAGCTGCTGGACCACCGCGGCGCCTACCTGACGCGGGGCACCGAGCGGAAGATCGAGTCCGCCTTCAGCAGGGAGGACTTCATCCGCGTGGACCCCGACGACCTGGGCACGATCGACTTCGGCAGCGAGGCCACGGACCTGTACCGCGCGGACTTCCTGTCCCGCCTGGCCGACAAGGTGGGCCGCCGCCGTTTCCGCGTGGTGTGCGACTACGGCTACTCCCCCCTGGGTTCGCTCTACCCCGCGATGCTCGCCAGGCTCGGCGCGGAGTCCATCAGCCTGAACAGCTACAACGACGCCAAGCTGGCGCCCCGCACCGAGGACGAGATCGCCCGGCACGTGCAGAACCTGCGGCACATCGTGCGGTCCCTCGGCTACGACATGGGAGTGCTGTTCACCGACGAGGGCGAGCGGATGACCGTGGTGGACGACCGGGGCCGGGAGCTGGAAGGCCACGCGCTGTTCGCCGCGATCGCCTGGCTCCTGAGCCGCACCACCGAGCGGCCTCGCATCGCGATAAGCGTCACCGCCCCGACCCGCGTCGAGCAGGCGCTGAGGGAGGCCGGAGCCGAGATCGTGCGCACCAAGGCCGACGTGCGATCGATCGTCGCGGAGAGCCTGGACGCGGACGTGCGCTTCGCCGGCGACGGGCGCGGCGGGTTCATCTTCCCCGACTTCCACGCCGGGTTCGACGCGGCGTTCTCCTTCGCCAACCTGCTGGCGCTGCTGCAGACCGTGGACTGCCGCCTGAGCGACGTGGCCACCCACCTGCCGAAGTACGAGATGGCGTACGTGGCGGTGCGCTGCCCGTGGGAGCACAAGGGCACCGTGATGCGCCGGATCTCGGAGGAGAGCCACAACGGGGCCAACGTGGAGCTGCTCGACGGCATCAAGATCGTCGAGCCCAACGCCTGGGTGCTGGTGCTGCCCGACGCCGTCGAGCCGGTGTTCCACGTGTACGCGGAGAGCGACGCCGCGCTCGAGAGCCAGGAGCTGGTGGAGCGGTTCGCCAGGAAGATCGAGCAGTACCAGGGCCTGCCCTGAATCCTGCGGCAGCACTCGAGACTCTACGAAGGTGGAACCATGCCGACCTACGTCTACGAGTGCGAGGCGTGCGGAGCGGTCTTCGAGGTGGAGCAGCGCATCACCGAGGAGCCGCTGATGGAGCACGACTGCGAGAAGAGAGGCAAGCTCAAGCGGCTGATCACGTCCGTGGGCCTGATTCTGACCGGCTCGGGCGGGTCCTCCTCGTCCGGTTGCTCCACGGGCTCCTCCGGCGGAGGGTGAAGGCCGTTCTGAAACGACCCGCCCGGAGGGCGGGTCCCACGCGGCGTCACCAGCGGATCAGGTTGGCTCCCCAAACCAGGCCGGCGCCGAAGCCGACGGTCATGACCACCATGCCCCTCTTCAGGCGGCCGGTCCGCTCGGCTTCGTACAGGCTCAGCGGGATGGAGCCGCCGCTGGTGTTGCCGTACTTGTCGATGTTGATGAACACCTTCTCGTCCGGGAGGCCGATGCGCTTGGCGGCGGACTCGATGATGCGGATGTTCGCCTGGTGCGGCACGAACAGGTCCACCTCGTCGGCGGACATCCCGGCCTGCTCGAGGCACTTGACGCACGCGTCGCCCATCGCCTTGACGGCGAAGCGGTAGACCTCGTTGCCGTTCATGTAGATCTTGGTGCGGCGGCCCTCGGCCTGCGGGGAGCCGGCGGGGAAGCGGGATCCGCCGACCTCGAGGTCGATGTGCGGGATGCCGTTGCCGTCGCAGAACAGGACCGTGTGGAGCACGCCGCGGTCGGTGTTCTCCTGCCCTTCCAGCACCAGCGCGCCCCCGCCGTCGCCGAAGAGGATGCAGGTGGACCGGTCGGTGTAGTCGGTGAACTTGGTCAGCGCGTCGGCTCCGATCACGATCACGCGCTTGGCGTGGCCCGCCTCGATCATGGCGCTGCCGACGCTGAGCGAGTAGATGAAGCCGGCGCAGGCCGCGCCCACGTCCATGGCCCCGGCGTTGACCAGGCCGAGCGCGCGGTGCACGTGCGCCGACGTAGACGGGAACCACATGTCGCCGGTGACGGTGCCGCAGACCACCAGGTCGATCTGCTCGGGAGCCAGGCCGGAGCGCTCCAGCGCCTCCCTCGCCGCGGCGATCGCGATCGTGCTCGTGGTCTCGTTCTCGGAGCAGCTCCGGCGCTCCTTCATGCCGGTGCGCTGGACGATCCACTCGTCGGACGTGTCGACCATCTTCTCGAGGTCGGCGTTGGTGAGCACCCGCTCGGGGGTGTAGTGGCCTGCGGCAAGGACGACGGCTCGCGTGGACATGATTCTTCTCTGCGTCAGGTTCGGTTTTTCGCGCTCTCGCGCATGCACTGCACGACCCCGTGCTCGACGCTCCTCTGCGCCTGCAGCAACGCGTTGCGGATCGCCCGCGCGTTGCTGCGGCCGTGGCAGATGATGCACAGCCCGTTCAGCCCCAGCAGCGGCGACCCGCCGTACTCGGCGTAGTCGAGCCGCTTGCGGACCTTGCCGAACAGCTTGCGGAGCGGCAGGTACGGGACCCTGGCCAGAGGGTTCTTCGGCACCTCTTCCCGGATCATCCGGATCAGAAGCTCGGCCACGCCCTCGCTCGTCTTGAGCACGACGTTGCCGACGAACGCGTCGCACACGACGACGTCGGTCTCGGCCTCGAACATCTCCTTGCCTTCGATATTGCCCCGAAACCAAGGGTGCTTGCTCAGCAGGGAGTACGCCTCCTGGGCGAAGCGGTCCCCCTTGCCCTCTTCTTCGCCGATGTTGAGCAGATGGACGATGGGGTTGGACCGGCCCATCGCCCGCTCGGCGTAGGCCCGGCCCATCAGCGCGAACTCGACCAGGTGCTCGGGGTCCACGTCCGGGCTGGCGCCGGCATCCAGTAGCAGGAACGTGCCGCTGCGCCGCGGGAACGTGCAGGCGATGGCCGGGCGGTGGAACCCCGGGATCTGCCTCCAGGCGAGCAGGCACCCTGCGGCAGCCGCGCCGGTGTTCCCCGCCGACACGAGGGCGTCCGCCGCACCGGCCTTCACCAGCTCGGCCGCCACCACCAGTGAGGAGTCCCTCTTCTTGCGCAACGCCTCGATCGGCTTTTCCGACATACCGATCACCTCGCTGGCCCCATGCACCACCAGGTTCGGCGGGCAGGGTTTCGGCAGAAGGGGGTGGATCCGCTCCGGGACTCCCACCAGCGTCACGGTGCCGCGGATGTCGGGGCTGGCCAGGACGGCTCCGGCAACGATCTCGTCTGGGGCGTGGTCGCCCCCCATGGCGTCCAGCGCGATGTTCACTCTTGCGCGTCCTCGGGCGGAAGGAGTTTCTTGAGTGCGGCGAACGGCGTCTCCGCTCCGTCCTGCCGCTTCCGGAGCAGCTCGGCCGCGGCGACGGGGCACGGGCCGTCCCATCCGAAGTCGCACAGCGGCTGCGTGGGAAGGCTCACGATCAGCCACTGGCGGAGCAGGGCCTCCACCATCAGCTGGTTGCCCTCGAACAGCGGGTACGGCTCCTCGGCCTTCACCACGGCTTGCTCGCGCGGGTTGAAGCTGCTGGGCACGCCCTCGACCGGGAACTGCTCGTCCAGCTCGAACTCCACGTCCTTCTCCAGTGGCGCGAGGCACCGCGCGCACTCGACCACGACGCGCGCCCGGAACCTCCCCCGGATCAGCAGGAGGTTGCCCGTGCTGACGGCGGTGAGGGTGCCCTCCAGCGGCGAGACGAGGTCCAGATCCTCCTCCTCGCTGAGCTCCGTGGAGATCTCCGCTTCGATCGTCCGGCCCGGATGCTGCAACGCCTCGTTCAGGTCGAGGAGGTCCTGCCGTCTCATGTTTCGGGCAGTTTACCCCCTCCAGCCGACGCTTCCTCCCCAAGGCTTGTTCACCCGTTAACCCATCTGCCACAATGCGGCCATGGTGACGACGATGGCGCTCGGAATCTCGGCGACGATGCTGCTCGCGATGCCCCAGCAGGCCGACGGGCTGAACGGCGTCCCTGCCTCGCGCTTCGCCCACTTCCAGAAGGGCGTCAACATGAGCCACTGGTTCAGCCAGTGGGGCGACCTGACCCCCGCCCGGTTCACCTCCTACGTGACCGAGCGCGACATGGACCTCATCCGGCAGGCCGGCTTCGACCACGTGCGGCTGCCGTTCAACCCGGACCCGTTCTGGAACGATGCGGACCCCGCGAAGATCCGCCCCGTTCCGCTGTCGTACTACAAGAAGGCGGTCGAAGGGTTCCTGAAGCGGGGCCTCGCCGTGGTGGTGGACATGCACCCGGAGGACCCGTTCAAGAACCGCATCGCCACCGACGACGCTTTTGTGGCCAAGGCCACCGCCTTCTGGCGCGCGTTCGCCAAGGAGATGGCCTCGTTCGACCCGGAGCGGGTGATGCTCGAGATCATGAACGAGCCCTCGATCGACGGTCGCGGCGCCAAGGACCCGGTCCGACGCTGGCACCAGATCAACACCCAGCTGGCCAAGGCGATCCGCGAGGGCGCGCCGCGGCACACCATCGTGGCCGCCGGAGCAGGATGGACGGGCGTCGACCAGTTCGACACGCTGGAACCGATCCCGCTGCGGAACGTGGTCTACAACTTCCACTGCTACGACCCGTTCGTGTTCACACACCAGGGAGCGACCTGGGGATGGGACATGTCGCGCCTGATGAAGGCCGTTCCCTATCCCTCTTCGCCGGAGGCCGTGCAACCGGCCATCGCCGCCAGCGACCCCAAGGTCCGCGACATCCTGATCGGCTACGGCAACGAGCGGTGGAACCGCGCGCGCCTGCGCTCCCACCTCAAGAAGGCCGCGGACTGGGCTGCCAAGCACCGCGTGTACCTGACCTGCAACGAGTTCGGCGTGTACATCCCGAACGCACCGCGGGAGTCGCGGCTGGCATGGCTGCGCGACATGGCCTCGGTGCTGCGGGAGTACCGCATCGGCTGGGCCATGTGGGACTACGCCGGCGGGTTCGCGGTGGCGCTCGGCGAGCCGGGCAAGCGGACCATGGACCGGGACGTGCTGAAGGCGCTCGGGCTGTGACCGCCTGGGATCGGACAAGGTTCGGGGCGAACTACGTCCCCAGCCGCGGCTGGTACGACCGCCTGTGGAGCGACTTCGACGCGGCCGAGGTCCGAGACGACTTCTCGGCCTTGGCCGACCTCGGTTGCGACCACCTCAGGGTCCAGCTGGTCTGGCCGTGGTTCCACCCGGAGCCGGGGGTGGTGAGCCGGGTTCACCTTGAGCGCCTCGAGCTGCTGCTGGACGAGGCGGAGCGCACTCGGCTCGGCGTCTGGCTCTGCCTTTTCACGGGCTGGCTGTCCGGGTTCGCGTTCGAGCCGGCGTTCGTCCCGCGGGAGGCGTTCTTCGGGACGTCGGCCAGGGGGCACCAGGAACACTACATGGCCGCGGTGGCGCGGGCGACCGCGGACCATCCGGGGCTCGAGGGCTTCGATCTCGGCAACGAGATGAACGTCGTCTGGAGCGCGCCCATCGAGGAGGGCGACGAGTGGCTGCGGTGGGCCGTCGCGCTGCTGGGGGACGCCGCGCCAGGGCTTCCCGTGGTCTGCGGGATCGACCACCAACCGCTGTTCCGGCCAGCGACCTTCTTCCCGCGGGGCATCGCGGAGGCCACCGGCGTGGGCATCGTGCACGCCTACGCCTACTGGTCGGGCGCGCAGGAGCGGTATCCGCCGAGTCATCCGCTCGTGCGGCGGCTGGGGGCGTACCTTGCGCGGCTGTTCCGGTCCCTCGCGGGCGATCCGCGCCTGCCGGTCTGGCTGCAGGAGTTCGGTCAGAGCGGCAGCTGCTGGCCGGAGGAGGACATCCCGGCGCTGCTGGAGGAGGGCGTGCGGGCCGGCGTGGCCGAGGGCGTCGGCTGGTTCACCTGGTGGGCCAGCCACGACGCCGCGCCCGATCGCGGCTTCCACCCGTTCGAGCTCGACCTGGGTCTGCTGGACCTGCAGAACCGCCCCAAGCCGACGGGTCTGCGCTTCCGCGAGCTGGCCTCGAACCTGGGCGGCCGGCCGGTGCGGACGCCTGGGGCCTACGCGCCCGCTCCCGCCGAAGAGCCCGAAGCGGTGTGGAAGTGGCTGGAGCGCCAAGCGAGCGAAGCGCCGATCCAAATAGACTAAGGCGCGGCGAAACATCGCTTGGAGAAGGAGGAAAACCCAACCATGCAACCGCTTCGGATCGGCATCGTGGGATGCGGCAACATCAGCGGCATCTACCTGAAGAACCTCAGCAGCTATCCCGACACCCACGTGGCGGCGTGCGCGGACCTCGACCTGGACCGCGCCAAGAGAGCCGCAGAGCAGCACGGCGTCCCCAAGGCTTGCTCGACCGACGAGCTGCTCGCGGATCCCGAGATCGACCTCGTGCTGAACCTGACGGTGCCCAAGGCGCACCACGCGGTCGCCAAGGCCGCGCTGCTCGCCGGCAAGCACGTCTACAACGAGAAGCCGCTGACGGTCGAGAGGCCCGACGCTCTCGAGATCCTCGCCCTCGCGAAGGAGAGGGGCCTGCGGGTCGGGTGCGCGCCGGACACCTTCCTGGGCGCCGGCCTGCAGACCTGCCGCAAGCTGATCGACGACGGCGCCATCGGAGAGCCGATCGGCGCGAACGCCTTCATGATGTGCCACGGCCATGAGAGCTGGCACCCGTCGCCCGAGTTCTATTACGAGGTCGGCGGCGGCCCGATGCTGGACATGGGGCCTTACTACCTCACGGCCCTTTGCACGCTCATCGGCCCGATCCGGCGCGTCTCCGGGTCCGCGCGGGCCACGTTCCCCACTCGGACGATCACCAGCGAGCCGAAGCGCGGCAAGGTCGTTCCGGTGGAGACCCCCACGCACATCGTCGGCGTGCTGGATTTCCAGAACGGCGCCATCGGGCAGATCACGACCAGCTTCGACGTGTGGAGCCACCATATGCCGTGCATCGAGATCTATGGCACCGAGGGCACGCTGTTGGTGCCCGACCCCAACGGCTTCGGCGGCCCGGTGCTGGTCTGGACCCGCCAGAAGCCGGAGTGGACGGAGGTTCCGCTGATCCACGCCTACGCCGAGAACAGCCGCGGGCTGGGCGTGCTGGACATGGCCTACGCGATCCGCAACGACCGGCCCCACCGGGCATCCGGCGCGCTGGCCTATCACGTTCTGGACACGATGCTCGCCGTGACCGACGCCTCCTCGGCGGGCAAGGCGATCGTGCTGGATTCGGGCGTCGAGCGTCCCGCGGCGCTTCCTCCTGAGACACCCCAGGGCCGCCTGCTCGGTTGACGAACCGCTCGGCTGTCGATCTGCTCGGGCGGGGCCGCGCGCGGCCCCGCCCGCTTTCCTTTCCAAGAGTCTGCGCCCCAATCCCGACGAGCCGATGCGCCACCCCCTGAGCCCAGGCGGCCCGCCAGAGCGGGTTGGGCGAACGGACGGCCCCCGCCGCTGCGCGGACGAGGCGGTAAGGGACTGCGCCGCGAAATTCCGCGGGCCGATGCGCCATCCGATCGGCCGAGGCGGACCGGAACGGTCTGAGGCGGCCCGAGCCGAGGACGGATCGGTGGCGCCGGCCGCTCCCATGCGCGGGCAGGGGAGTCCGACCACCTTCCCCCTCGCGCGCCGACGCCGTGCGGCAGAGGGACGAGCTTTCGGGCTAGGTCCGCCCGCCTTGGTCCGCGGCCCGTAGATATGCGCCGCAGGTCGGGAACTGGTCCACTGTCCTTCTCGTGCGCTGACGCCGAGCGGCAAGGGGACACGCCTCCAACCTCGGTTTGCCCGCAAGCGTCCGGGGGGCCTCGGCCCTCTCGAAGAAGGCCGGGCGGGTGCGCGTCCGGCCGACGGGAAACCGCCCTTCGGCGGCGGCCGCCAGCTCGGCGCCGCCTCGGGGCACCACCTTGGGCCGCCGGGTCCCAAAGCGGACCGATTGTGGCCGAAAGTTCGGCCCACCCCTCGCGCCGCGCCGTGACTCTGCGCCGGCGGGCGGGGCCGCGCGTGGCCCCGCCCGCTTTCGTTTCCACGAGCCTGCTGCTCAGCTTCGGCTGGGGCATGCACCACCCTCTGAGCGGAGGCCACCCTTCCGAGCGGACCGGCCGAACGGAGTCCTGGGCCGGGGTCAAGCGGCGAAGCACGAAGCGGGCCCACCCGCTCCCGTAGGGGGCATGGGCCGCGCGCCGAAGGGCGCGGCCCATGCCTGGAGGACTGCCGAGGGGAAAGCCTGCACCCCAACCCCGGCGAGCGGCTGAGCCATCCCCCGGCGCAGACGGACCCCTCACGGTCCGGAGGGGCCGATCGACGACGCGGATCGCCCACCTTGGCCTTCAGCGGCCGAGCCGGCGACGAAGGGCCCAGCCGCAACGGCCGAAAGCCGGTGCCACGGCGCCGTGCGGGGCGCCGGCCGCCCGCTTCATTTTCCGAAAACCCGGCGCAGCAGCGGCATGTACACGCCGCCGATCACCGTCCGAGCCTGGAAGCCGACCTGGCGGCCGGTGTCCACGTCGTACCAGTCCGTGAACGGCACGCGGCTCGGCGACTCGTTCACGAAGGCGTGCACCGGATCGACCAGCGCGTCGAACGTCCGGCGGTCGTCGGCCAGCGTCGCGGTCCACAGGATCCAGTCGGTCTTGGTGTAGCGCGCCCGGTTGTCGAGCGGCAGGCCGTACCTGCTCTGGTGCGCCAGGTACCAGGCCAGCTCGCGATCGTACACCTCCTGCGGAAACAGGCCGAAGCCGAGCAGCTTGGCCCAGACCAGGTTGTACTTCTGGCTCCACGTGCCGGGCTTGTCGAACGCCAGCCGGTAATGGTCGCCGTCGTCCGCCATGCGCGCCCACTCCTTGGCCATCCTGCGCGCGGCCTCGAGGTACCGGGCGGCGTCTTCGCGCAGCCCGAGCCTCTCGCACAGGCGGGCGTAGCAGGCGATGCCTAGGATCGCCTTGATCGAGAGGTTGGCGTTGTGCGCCAGATGCCCGGCGAAGTCGTCGGTGCACAGCTGGTTCTCCGGGTCCAGGCCCTTCTCCAACAGGTACTCGGCCCAGCGGGTGAGCACGGGCCAGAACTCCCGGGCCAAGGAGGGATCGTTCTTCCGCTCGGCGAGAGCGGCCGCGAGGATCAGCATGTTGCCGCTCTCCTCAACCGGCATCTGGTTCTCCTCGGTGCGCTCGCCGCCGCCGTACACCTGGCCGTTGGCGAGCGGGTACGTGCCGAGGTCGTGCGGGGCGAACGGCCACCTCCAGCGGGGACTGGAGGCGTAGACCAGGATCGGGCGGATCTGCGCCTCGAGCAGGTCGGGGTTCAGCGCGAGGTACAGCGGGGAGCCGGGGTAGGTGACGTCCACCGTGGCGATGCAGCCGTTGCTGAAGTTCTCCTTGCTGAACATCAGCAGCTTTCCGTCGACGTCCCTCACCAGCTTGTGCCCGGCGATGCTCTGCCGATAGGCCAGCTCGGCGATCTGGGCGTACTTGGGGCCTCCGACCTCCTCGAGACGCCGCCTCAGCTCGGCGTCAAAGGCCCGGCAGCGCTCGCGGATGCGGACGTAGCGCCTTTCGGCGGCCCGGATCAGGTCGCCAAAGTCCTGCGAGCCCTCCCTCCAGATCGGCGGCAGCTTCCGCCCGAGGAACTCGATGGAGGACACGTCGTCGTAGGCCAGCGTGATGCGGCGCGACACCGGCTCGGCGCCCACCTCGGCGTCGCGGAGCGTCAGAGCGGCGACCGGCCAATCGTCGTGGGCGGGCCGGGGCATCCGCAGGTCGTCCCCGGCCGGAAGCGACCCTTCTGCGGCGAAGCCCTCCCTCAGCTTGGCCGCCGCGCCGAAGGCCGTGCGCCAAGCGTCGGGGGAGCTCAGCAGCATCCTCCCCCAATCGATGCGCAGGTCGTCCCCCTTGCGGGCGAGCACCCGCTGCTCGCTGGAGGCGATGGCGAGCACCGGCTGGCCGTCCACGAGGTACCGCGCCCACTCAACCGGCTGGTGCGGCCGGTCGACGCACCACTCCCCCGTGACGTCGGCGTACAGCTCCACTCGGTGCGCAGCGCCGTCGGTCGATCGGGCGGTCAGCGTCAGGTAGCTCGCCGGCAGGGCCAGCTCCGCGACGTCGTCCGCCAGCAGCGGCGACAGGAACTCCATGCGGAACTCGACCGGTCCGGCCTGCAGCGCGTACTCGGTGGTGGTGGCGCGAACGCTCAGACCGCGCATCTCGGCGGGTGTCACGCCCTCGGGCTCGCGGCCGACGAGCCGGTACGCCTTGCCGTCCACCCGGGCCAGGACCGCCAGAGCCATCGTGGCTCCCGTCCAGTGCCGCGTGTGGCCGCCGGTCGGGGCGTCGTCGAAGGACCAGACGCTGAAATACGGGTCGTGGGTGACGAGCGGCACGGCCGGCGGCCGAAAGTATGCGCCCAAGGACATGCTCATTATGATAACCGCAAGCATCGCGTTCCTGCCGGGGGCATTCTGAACGAGCCCTCGGGGCGAAGGCAAGCGCGGCTAGCCGAGAAGCCTCTCCAGTCGCTCGGCGTCCTCCTCGGTGCCCCAGACCAGCAGCATCACGCCGTCGGTGCCGATGGCGTCGAGCAGGGGCCCGACCTCCTCCGGCTTCGGGGCGAGCACCTGCACCGACTTCCCGGCCGACAGGATCCGGCGGTACAGGTCGTACCAGCACGGGTCGCCGCCGCCGGGAACGGTGGGCTCGGGCGTCCACTCGATGGCGTCCAGCGCCTCGATCTCGAGCAGAGCGTCCAGGTGCTTCATGCAGTGCGTGCCGTCCAGGTGGAACATGGAGTAGTCGAGCCACTCGCACTGCGCCCGCAACGGCGGCACGACGAACCGGCGGAACATGGCCTCGGAGAACATCGCGGACTCGTCGCACTGCACCTTGGCCGTCTTGCCCGGGCCCCACAGGCAGAAGGCGCAGAACGCGTTGCCGCCCTCCTCGTCGCGGATGACCTCGTACAGAGCATCGAACGCCTGGAAGTATGCCTCGTTGATCTCCCACAGCCGGCGCTCGACCCACTCGGGCCGCTCGATCAGGTCCATCATCAGCTCCTCGTTCCCTCGGAGCTGGGCGAGCGTGTCGATGTTCTCGATCAGGTCGGGCATGCCGGCGTAGTAGCGACCGCGGGCGCGGTCTACCGTGGCCTGCAGCAGCTCGCGGTGCTTGAGGAACCAGCGCTGGTTCGGGTCGAAGCGGATGGGCGGATAGGAGTCCGGGTCGGCGATGCAGGGCCGGTACCACACGGTCTCCGGAGTGAACTCCGGCTCCGAGCCGAGCATCGTGCCCAGGCTGCCGGGGCCGAGGTCCAGGTTCGCCACCGGGACCGTCTGGGCGCCGTGCCAAGTCCTCGAGCGGAACCAGTGCTCGCGGGCCGACCGGTACTCCGCGTCCAGGTACGCCTGCTCGAGCGACCGGGGTTCGCCGGGGTCGGGCACCAGCTCCCACGGCTCCGCCTTGGCGGCAAGCACCTGCAGGCAGAGCCCCTTGCGGTTCCACCAGTCCGCGAGCCGGCGCTTCGCGGCCGTCCAATCCTTGTGCCATGTGTCGGGCATGGCCCCAGTTTAGCGATTCCCGCGCGTCGGCGAAACCCCGGCTCCTCGGTCGGAGGGCGGCCCGCCGCGGCCCAGCTTGGGTTGCCCGGCCCACCCGCCGCAAGCCATACTGCCTGTCAAGATCCGGGTGAACCCATGTCCGCTTTCCGCGAAGGCCTCAGTTTCGACGACGTCCTGCTCGTGCCCAAACACACCGAGGTGCTGCCCAACGAGGTGGACATCTCCACCACGCTGCTGCCGGGCGTCCGCCTGAAGGTGCCGATCGTCTCCGCCCCGATGGACACCGTGACCGACGCGCGGATGGCGATCGCCATCGCCCGCGAGGGCGGCGTCGGCGTGATCCACCGCAACATGCCGATCGACGTGCAGGCCGAGCAGGTGGACCGCGTGAAGCGCTCGGAGCACGGCGTCATCACCAATCCGATCCAGCTGACGCCCGAGAGGCCGATCCAAGACGCCGTGGACCTGATGGACCGCTTCCACATCAGCGGCGTGCCGATCGTCGACGCCGAAGGGCGGCTGGTCGGCATCCTCACCAACCGCGACATCCGCTTCGAGACCGACTACTCCAAGCGGATCGACACCCGCATGACCTCGCGGAACCTGATCACCTCGCACGTGGGCACCACCCTCGACGAGGCCGAGGAGATCCTCGCCGAGCACCGTATCGAGAAGCTGCCGATCGTGGACGACGAGGGACGGCTCAAGGGGCTCATCACCATCAAGGACATCCTCAAGGTCAAGCAGCATCCGAACTCGACCAAGGACTCCAAGGGCCGCCTCGTGGTCGGTGCGGCGATCGGAGCCTTGCGCGAGCCCTACGAGCGCTCCAAGGCGCTCCTGGAGGCCGGCGTGGACTTCGTGGTGATCGACGCCGCCCACGGGCAGAGCAAGGGCGTGATCGACTGCGTGCGGATGCTGAAGAAGCGCTTGCCGGACCTGAAGGTCATCGCCGGCAACGTGGCCACGAGGGAGGGCGTGCGCGAGCTGTACGAGGCCGGCGCGGACGGTCTCCGGCTCGGCATCGGGGCGGGATCGATCTGCACCACGCGCATCGTGGCGGGCGTCGGGGTTCCGCAGTTCACCGCCGTGCTGGAGTGCTGCGAGGAGGCCAACAAGCTGGGCATCCCGACGATCGCCGACGGCGGCATCCGAAGCTCCGGCGACGTGGTGAAGAGCCTCGCCGCGGGGGCCAGCGCGGTGATGATGGGCAACATGTTCGCCGGCTGCGACGAGAGCCCCGGCGAGATCGAGATCTACCGCAACCGCGCCTACAAGGTTTACCGGGGCATGGGCTCCATCGGCGCGATGAAGCAGGGTTCCAGCGACCGCTACATGCAGATCAAGGACTCCGGCGCGGTGATCGTGCCCGAGGGCGTCGAGGGCCGCGTGCCGTACAAGGGCCAGCTCGCCGACACCATGGCCCAGCTGGTGGGCGGCATCCGCTCCGGCATGGGCTACGTCGGTGCGGCGAACCTGCAGGAGCTGCGCGAGCGCGCCGAGTTCATCCGAATCACCAACGCCGGCCTGCGGGAGAGCCATCCGCACGACGTTTGGATCACCAAGGAGCCGCCCAACTACTGGTCGCCCTTCGCGGGCGGAGAGGGCGAATAGCACCCGCGCGGCGCCGACGGCGGAGTCGACCATGGGCCTGCTGAAGTCGCTCCGCCGTGTCTCTCTCTGGCGGGGGTACGTTTCCGACCTCGTCCGGGACGAGCGGAAGTACCCCGGCAAGGTCCGCCTGGGGGAACGCCTCCGGGCTTGGAGCCGCGGCCTCCTCAGCGAGTCGTATCTGAGCTACGGAGCCGGCGGGACCGACCTGCGGCTCTACCTCAACGATGTTGAGCGCTACGTGCGGACCCCTTTCGTGAACGGCCCGGGCACCAGGCTGGTGAACGACAAGCTGCTGTTCCACGAGGTGGTCGCGCCACACGCACGGACGCCTGAAATCCTCGGGTGGGTTCTGCACGGGCGGTGGCACCCGGTGGGTTCTTCCTCAAACTCCGACACCTTAAGGGTGCTGCTCGGCGCGCCGGATGGGTCGCGCTTCGTGCTCCGCCTGCGCACCGGCGGGGGCGGCAGGGGGATCGCGTTCCTCGAGGCCCGGGACGGCGCGCTGCTGCTGGACGGCCGGGCCTACGGGCCGAGCGAGCTGGACGGGCTCTGGGCCGGCTTCCAAGACCACATCCTGACGCGGTTCGTGGAGCAGGGCGCCTATGCCCGCGCGATCTTCCCCGCCGCCACCAACACCCTGCGCGTGCTCTCCATGAGGGACCCCGAATCTGGCCGGGTCTTTCTGGCCGCGGCCATCCACCGGTTCGGAACCTCGGCCTCGGCGCCGCTAGACAACGTGGGCCGCGGTGGGCTCTGGTGCGAGGTGGACCTTTCCACAGGGACGCTCGGCAGGGCCGTCACCCGCGTTGTGGAGGGTCGGCCCCAATTCCGCACCGACCATCCGGAGACCGGAGCGGCGATCACCGGCGTGGCCCTCCCCTGCTGGCCCCAGACGGTCGAGACGCTGTTGAGGTTGCACGAGGCCCTGCCGCTGATCCAGCAGGTCGGGTGGGACTTGGTCCTCGCCGACGACGGACCTTGGATCATCGAGGGCAACAACTACTCGGGGATCGACATCTTCCAGGTCTTCGGGCCGCTGCTCACCGACCCTCGGGTGGAGCGCTTCTACCGGCACCACCGGGTGCTGCGGCGCCGCGTGCCGGGTGCAGACGCCACAGCTCATAGCGGCTGAGCTCGCGCACCGGTTCGAGCAGCAGCCCCTCCGCCCGCGCGCGTTCCGCGTCAGAAGGACCGATCCGGCCCTTGCGGGTGAGCACCCATGCGTCGCGGAGGCCGAGCAACCGCACCCAGTCCGAGGTCTGCACCACGTCGCGGCGCACGTAGAACACCACGGAAGGGTGTTCGGTCTCGTTCAAGCCCCGCGTCGGCACGCCCGGCTGCCTGCCCATCTGGAACGAGACGACCCGGCCCGGCCGCTCGCGAATCCAGCGTGCCAGCTCGTGCACCTCGGCATGGGGCGGCACGCCACCCAACCGGCCCTCGTACCACGCCCAGAACGCCCAGTTCGCCACGCCGCAGGCGGCCGCCGAGGCGACCCAGGCCCATGCGGGACGCCACCCGGCGAGGCCACCGCGGACGCCCACGAGGATCGCCAACGGCGGCAGCGCGGGCAGGATGTAGTGCGGAAGCTTCGTGCCGCTCAGCGTGAAGAACGCGAACACGACGCCGGCCCACGCCGCGCAGAACCTGAGAAAGGGGTCCGCCTTGCCACGCCGAGGCCACGACCGTGGGATCAGCAGGCTCCACGGAAGCATCCCCACGAGCAGCACGGGCACGAAGTAGACCAGACCCGGAAGGAAGGGAACGCGGTGGGCCTCGTCGCCGCCGCCAAACCGGGCCAGGTTCTGCTCCACGAGGAACTTCTGCACGAACTCGCCCCGGTGCACCCACCAGGCCGGCGCGTACCACAGCGAGACCACGGCGGCGAACACGAGCACCGAGACGAGCCACCCGCCGCGGAAGCCCGGCCTCAGCTCCGGTTCCCGCCAGAAGGTCCATGCCGCGATCAGCAGGAACAGCGCCCCCGCCACCGGCCCCTTCGCGAGCACCGCCAGCGCGAGGCAGGCGGCGGCGGCAGGCCGGAGCCCAGGCCTGCCCTGCAGCGACTCCCAGAACAGCAACAGGCACGCCGAGAAGGCGAGGGCCATCGGCATGTCGGTCATCATCATGCGCCCGAGGCCGACGGCCAGCAGGCTGGTGGACAGCACCGCCGCCGACCAGAACCCGGCCGCCTCCCCGTAGCGCAGCGCCGCGCGCCGAACGACCAGCGCCAGCCCCAGCGCGCACAGAACCGACGGCAGCCGGGGCCCCCAGACCTCGCCGAACCAGGCGACCGTCGGCTTGGCCAGCCAATACAGCAGGATCGGCTTCTCGAACCAGGGCCGGCCGTTGTACCAAGGGGTGATCCAGTCGCCGCGCCGGTTCATCTCGCCGACCACCGCGGCGTAGAAGCCCTCGTCCAGATCGAACAGGCCGGTCGCCCAGAACCCGAGCAGCGGCACGAGCGCGACGCCCAAGGCCGCCAGCCAACCCAGGCTTCCGCGCTTCTGTTCGGACCGGTCCATCGAACGGGGAGGATACCGCCCTATCCCTCGCGGAAGAGGGTTGCCAAGGCCAGCAGGAAGACCTCCTCGAAGCCGCAGTCGGCGAGCGGCTCCAGCCGGGCGTCCCGATCCACCAGCCGGCGGAGAGCCGCCCGCCAGTTTCCGTCCATGAACTCGCGCAGCGCCTCGGGCTGGTCGCGCAGGGCCTCGGCGGCCATGCGGTCGCGTCCGGCCTCATCGGCGAGCGCGAGGCGGTACATCGCGGGCTCGCAGCCGAGCAGGCGCGCGGCCCCGAGCAGACAGCGGAAGCGGGAGATGACCGAGTGCGAGCGCTCCGCCTCCTGGAGGATGCGAGGCAGATCGTCGAGCGACCCGACGGCGCCCAGGGCGTAGGCGCACTCGCTCGAGGCCTCGTCCTGGAAGCGCTCCAGCGAGCGACGGAGGGGCTCGGCGGCCTCGGCCAGGCCCAGGTCGGCGGCGGCCTCGGCGGCGGCGATCCTCACGCTCGGCAGCGGGTCCTCCAAGCCGGCCAGGATCGCCGGCGCAGCCCGGGGGTCGCCCAGGGTGCGCAGAGCCTGGAGGCTCGCCCTCCGCAGGTCGGGGTCGCTCTCGGGCAAAGCGGCGCGGACCAGGGGCTCGACGGCGTCCGGGTCGCCGATCCTCCCGAGCGCCTTGGCCGCGGCCCTGCGGAGCGCGGAGCGGGGGCTGTGCAGCAGGGCGATCAGGTGCGGCGTGGCCTCCTTGGCGCGCAGCACGCCCAGCGCCTCGACGGTCTCCTCCTCCACCAGGTCCGGGTGCTCGGCGAGCTGGTGGATCAGCTCGGGCACAGCCGATTTCAGGCCGAGCCGCCCGAGGGCCTCGGCGGCCCGCCGGCGGACGCGCGGCGACGGGTCATGCAGCGAGCGGATCAGGTCCTCGGCGGCCAGCGTCATCTGCGACTCGCCGACCTCCTCGATGGCCCGCTCGCGCTGCTCCACGCTGGGGCTGCTGCGCAGGGCGCGCATGGCCGACAGGCCCTTGGGGGTGGCGCGCCGAAGGTGCCGCAGGGCGGCCACGAAGCCGTGGGCGCCGGGCTCCCGCACTCGGGCCAGGGGCACCAGCGCGCAGGCGCGCAGGCAGATCGTAACGACGAACAGGGTCTTGTAAGCGAGGGCGACGTCCAGCGGCCCGAAGGCGCCGCCCCGCAGGGCCTGCATCAGCGCCGCGCCCAGGATCGGCGAGACGCCTCCGATCAGCGCCTGCAGGGCCATGCCCAGCCCCAGATAGCTCGACCGCTCCTCCGGCTTGGCGGTCGCCAGCAGGAGGTTGAACTGGCAGACGGCGATGCCGCTCCAGATCACGCCCATCGGCAGGTGGGCGGCGATCAGCAGCACCGAGTTGTACGTCTCGTGCTGGGCGCCGGGCTTGGTGAGCAGCCACGGGATGGGCGTCATGCACATGCCGGCGGCCGCGAGAAAGAGCATCGGCTTGTTACCGTAGCGGTCGCTGAGAAAGCCCCACACCCGCGAGGCCGCGATGTTGCCGATCGAGTGGGTGACGCCGGCCAGCTGCAGGGTGAGGAACGGAATCTTCAGGCTCTCGAGGGCGAACGCGCTCCAGAAGTTCCCCGCGAACGCCTGGCTGAACACCGCGGCCCCGAGGAACAGCAGCACCGTGCGGAAGCCGCGGTCGCGCAGCGGCCCCGCCATCGCCATCAGGCTGGAGCCGAGGCCCTCGCGCACCGGAGCGGCCCTGGGAACGTCGCGCATGCGCACGAAGAAGCCGAAGTGCCCTACCAGGGCGCAGGCCACGCCGATGCCGAAGATCCAGGCGAAGCCCAGCGGGTCCTGGTGCCTGCTCCGGAAGTGGTCCAGGAGCACGCCGCCCAACACGCCCGCGGCCGCGGCCACGCCGGCCGCCAGCGCGTTCCGTCGCCCGAAGAACTCGCCCCGGGACTGCGCGGGCACCAGTTCGGCCAGCCAATCGAAGAACACCGGGTTGACGAGGAACGTGGCGCCCCAGGCGAGGATCACACACACCGCCAGCACCGCCAGCTTGGCCGACGGGTCGATGGCAACCAGCGGCAGCATCGCCACGGGAACGTAGAAGAGCCGCCACAGCAGCCAGCCGGGCGCGACGAACGGCTTGTAGGACGGGAACCTGCGCCCTAGGATGCCGCCGACGATCTGCAGCGCTCCGAGCAGGCTGGGAATCGCCGTCAGCAGGCCGATCCACGCGTCGCTCCCCCCGCACAGCTGCACGAAGCCCACCAGGAACGAGCCGGAGGTGAGGGCGACGAACGCGGTGTAGAACGCCATGTCGGCGTTCGCGAGCCGCAGCGTGGCCAGCGCCTCGAACCGGTTGGGACGATCGGGGATCCGCCGGGACGCCATGGTTCGACCGGGCCTCCCCGTCACAGGTCCAGCGAGAGCTGCTCCTTCGAGACGGCGGACATCTGGCCGACGTCGGGCGGCTTCTCGAAGGCGTGCTTCTCCAAGCCGGGCGGCACCGGGATCGGGTAGTCCCCGTTGAAGCACGCTAGACAGAAGTGGTTGGCGGGCTTGCCCACGGCCGCGACGGCCCCGTGGATCGACAGGTATCCGAGCGAGGTCGCGCCGAGGTGCTCGCAGATCTCCGGGATGGTCATGCGCGCCGCGGCGAGCTCGCCCTTGGAGCACATGTCGATGCCGTAGAAGCAGGGGAACATGATCGGCGGAGCGGTGATGCGCACATGCACCTCCTTCGCGCCGGACTCGAACAGCAGACGCACGATCTGCCTGGTCGTGGTGGCCCGCACGATGGAGTCGTCCACCAGCACCACCCGCTTGCCCTCCAGGTGCTCGGCCATCGGGGTGAGCTTCATGCGCACGCCGAGCTCCCGCAGGCGCTGGTCCGGCTGGATGAACGTGCGGTGGATGTAGCGGCTCTTCATCATCCCCTCGCGGTAGGGGATTCCGCTGACCCGGGCGTAGCCGAGCGCGGCGGGGATGCCGCTGTCCGGGACGGGCACGACCACGTCGGCCTCCACCGGATGCTCCCGGGCGAGGTTCTCGCCCATGCGCTCCCGAACGCCGTACAGCAGCTTGCCGTAGATGTGGCTGTCGGGGCGGGCGAAGTAGATGAACTCGAACAGGCACATGCTGGGCCGGATCGTGGGGACGCCCTGGGTGAACCGCATGCCGCCCTCGTCCACCACGACGATCTCGCCTGGGTCGAGCTCCTTCACAGGGTTCGCGGCGACGGGCGAGAACGCGCAGGTCTCGCTGGCGATCAGGTAGCCGTTCTCGCCGAGCGTGCCCGCCACGAGCGGCCGGACGCCGTTCGGGTCGCGGAAGCCGACGAGACACTTCGGCGTGCACACGACCACGCTGTAGGCTCCCTTCAGCCGCTCCATAGCGAGCGCTACAGCCCGCTCCGGGCCTTGGTCGATGTTGGCGACGATGAGCCTGGCGATGATCTCGCTGTCGCTGCTGCCGTCGAAGCGCACGCCCTGCGCTTCCATCTCGGCCCGCAGCTCCGCCGTGTTGATCAGGTTGCCGTTGTGCGCGACGGCGATGTCGCCCACCAGGCTCTGGCAGAACACCGGCTGGGCGTTGCGCAGCACGCTCGCGCCGGTCGTGGAGTAGCGGGTGTGGCCCACGCCCACGTGCCCGGGAAGGCGCCTGAGAATCTCCTCGTTGAAGACCTGGCTGACCAGGCCCATGTCCTTGTGCATCCGCACCCGCGAGCCGTCCCCAACCGCGATGCCGGCCGACTCCTGGCCGCGGTGCTGCAGGGCGAACAGGCTGAAGAAGGCGACTCTCGCGGCGTCCTGCTCCGGCGAGAAGACGCCTACGACCCCGCACTCCTCCTTCGGGTGGTCGTCCGCGGTGGGCGCATGGGGATCCTGCACTGCCCGATTATAGACGCTGGAGGGTCACCGCCGGGCGAGGGCCGTGCGGACCGCGAGAAGGCGCACCAGCAGCAAGGACTCCGGCACCCGGGGCCCTTCCCTCGCCGCCCGCGCCGTGCCGCAGCGGATCCTTAGGCGCCGGGGAACCATGGCTTTGAGCCTCTCGCTCCATCCCGGCGGAGCTCCCTGCGCGGCGACCCGCTGCAACAGCGCGGCGATCCGCTCGGGCGGAACCCACGGGTCCAAGGGGCTGTCCTTCTGCAATCCCTCCACGATCGCCGGAGCCGCCGCCCGGATCTCCGCGGCCAGATCGAGCTCGTTCGCCTGCGCCAAGGCGCGAGGGATCCGGAACAGCTCCGGGTACCGCCCGGCGACCGTCTCGCGGAACAGCCGCTTGCCCAGACGCAACTCCAGCGGCAGGGCCTGCACCACGTCCAGCATCCGTCTGGTGAGGAACGGGTTCCTCAGCGCGAGCGCGTCTCCAGGGAACCAGCGCCGCATGGGCATGTGGAAGCACCGGAGCCGCTGCTCGAGGAAGAGCAGTTCGCGCAGGCCCAAGAGGTCTCCGCACCGCTCGCGGGCCTCGGCGACGATCGCGCGGCGTTCCTCCTCCAAGGCCTCGCCCAGACGCATCCAGGGCTCGCTCGGGGGATCCGACAGAGCAGGGCAGCGGTCCAGGCCGAACATCTGCAGGCGGTTCAAAACCTCGTCGTCGTCCTTCGGCACGGTCTCGGAGCGCATTCCGAACCACTCGTCGCCGAGCAGCACCGCGGCGCCCTCGTGCTCCTCGGCCACGGCGAGCCACGCGTCGGCCTCGACGATCGGCTCCCGCTGGCAGGCCAGGCGCCCGACGTTGAGCGCGAGCCACAGGTCCAGCGGGCCGGCGTAGCTCTCCACGATCTCGTGGGGAAGGCCCAGCGACGCCGCCTGCCGCTGCGCGACCATCGCATCGCTGTCGGCCGGGAAGGGCGGAACGCCGTAGCTGAGGGCGCGCGCCCGCCGACCCATCGCCACCACCTCGGCCGCGATCGTCGTGGCGTCCCAACCCCCGCTGAGGGCGATCAGCGTCTCCCGGTCGTCCAGGCAGGCCCGGACCGACTCGCGGATGGCCTCGGCGAGACGCACCTTGGCGCCCTCCATCAGCCCCCCGGCGGCCTTCGAGGCCCCGAGCGCGGAGAGCGCCGGCCTCCACTGCGCATCCACGCGCAGACCGTCGGCGGTGGCGCGGCCCTCCGCATCGGGCGGGACCGAGCGGACGCCTTCCCACAGCGAGCGGCCGCCGTAGATCGCCGGAGACGCCAGGGCCCACGCGAGACCGACCGGGTCCACGGCCGCACCCAGCGCGGCGAGCGCGTCCGGCCTGTCCGAAAGCGCCACACCCCCTTCCCAAGCGCGCCAGAAGAACCTGCGCGAGCCCAGACGGTCGGTCGCCCAGCGGACCTCCCCGCCCTCTTCGGCGACCAGAGCGAAGAAGCAACCGTCGAGGCCTCTGAGGCAACCGGCGCCGCACGATTCGAAGGCCTCGGCCAGCGACGCCGCGGAACCGCCCCAGCGCGGCTGGAGCACCTCGCCCGACAGCAGCGCCATTTGCCGGCCCGAGGGACTGCCCGCCGCCGCGCTGGACCCGGCCCGCCAGAGCAGCCAGCCCTCGGTCAGGCGCATCCGGCCGTCCGGCTTGCCGAACGCGGCCGGCCACGCGCTCTCCTCTCGGACGACGACGGCGAACGTCGCTCCCGCATTCCCGGCAGACCCGGACATCGGCGGCAGTATAGCCCCGCACTCGGGGCGGCACCCCGGCCTAGTTCTTCATTCCCGTGGTCGCGATGCCCGACAGGATGTACCTCTGGCCGATCAGGAACAGCGTCGCCACGGGGATCATCGCCAGCACCGCGCCGGTCATCAGGAGGTGCCGGTTGTCCACGTAGGGCGACCGGAAGAACTCGAGACCCAAGGTCACCGTTCGGTGCGCGGGGTTGTCAAGGTAGATCAGCGGGCCCATCACGTCCTGCCAGGTTCCCACGAAGGTGAACAGCCCGACCACGATCAGCACCGAGGCGCAGTTGGGCAGCACCACGCTGCGGTAGATGCGCCAAGGGGAGGCCCCGTCGATCATCGCCGACTCGTCCAGCTCGCGGGGGATCGTGAGGAGGAACTGCCGGATCAGGAACACGTTGAACGCGCCAGCCGTGAAGTGGGGCACGATCAGCGGCAGGAACGTGTCGATCCACCCGATCGACTTGTAGATTCCGAACAGCGGGATCGTGGTCACCGCGCCGGGGATCATCAGCGTGGCCAGCAGCAGCACGAACAGGAGCTCGCGCCCCTTGAACTGCAACCGAGCGAAGCCGAACGCGACCATGCTGCTGCTGAGGATCTGGCCCAGCACCGCCATCGAGCTGATGAACAGGCTGTTGCGCAGGAACAGCAGGAACCCCTGGCTCTGCCCGCCGATGGTCGCCTCGGGCCCCTTCAGCGCCTCGGGATAGTTCTGCCACCTTGGGCGCAGAACGCGGACCTCGCGGTGCGGGGCGTTGGCCTCTAGGCGAACGACCTCCAGCCGCCGAGCCGCGCGCGGCACCGTGAACAGCAGCTCGTCGAACCCACCTTCCTCCTTTTGGCGGACCACCTTGGCGACGAGCAGCCTCTCCTCCTCGCCGAACCGGTGCACCCGAACGTCCTCGAACGTCACCGGAGCCGCGTCCTTGGCGCGCCGGATCGCCGTGAGGGGGAACCACGCCACGAGCTGGGTGGGCTTGCCACCTTCGAGGCGCAGGAGGTACGCGCCGGGCTCCTCGCCGCCCGCCAGCACGTCCGGCGACTCGGCGAGAAGCAGCCACTGCTGGCCGTCGGCCTCCACCACCCGGTCCGCGCCGGCCTCCAACCGATCGGTGGCCGCCTCGGCCGGGTACAGCGCGGGCGGCTTGAGGTCCATGCCCGCCGGCGACTTGAGCGAGGAGATCACCACCCAGTAGAACGGGAACAGGAACAGGATCGAGACCGCCGTGAGCGCGAGGTAGGCCGGCAGGAGGCGGAAGCGGTAGAGCATCAGGCGCCCTCCGTGTGGACGAACCGGCGAGAAAGCCTCATCTGGGCCATCGTGATGCAGAAGATGATCAGGAACAGCACGAGCGCGTAGGTGCAGGCGTTGCCCATGCGCAGGTTGTTGAACGCCTCGTCGTAGATGTTCACGGCGTAGAACCGGAGCGCGTCGCCGGGCTCGCCGATCGCCGCCGAAGAGCTGGCGAAGAACAGCGCGGGCGTGAACACCTGGAAGGCGCCGATCGTGGTCATCACCACCATGAACAGAATCACCGGCGAGAGCATCGGGATGGTGACGCTGAAGAACTTGCGGAGCGGGCCGGCGCCGTCCAGCTCGGCGGCCTCGTAGAGGGCGGCGGGAATCTGCTTCATCCCGGCGTAGTAGATGATCATCGCGCCACCGATCCAAAACACGTTCATCAGGATCACGGAGTAGAACGCGTGCGCCTCGTCCATCCAGTTGACCGGCTGGACGCCGAACCAGCTGAGCACGTAGTTCAGCACGCCGTACTCCTTGTTCAGCATGTTCACCCAGAGCACCGCGGCCTCCGCGCCGGTGAACAGCGCCGGGAAGTACAGGATCGCCTTGAAGGTGTCCGCGCCCTTGATGCGCGTCGTGAGCAGGCCGGCCGTGAGCAGACCGCCGAACAGCGAGATCGGAATAACGAACGCGGCGTACAGGAGCGTGTTCCTGAGGCCGATCCGGAAGCGCTCGTCCTGCAGAAGGCCGAGGTAGTTCTCGAAACCCACCCAGTTCGGCGGGGCGATCATGTTCCACTTGGTGAACGAGAGGAAGATCGAGGCGAGGATCGGGCCGAGCACGAAGCAAAGGAACCCGAACAGCCACGGCGACACGAACAGGTAGCCGGCGAGGTTGTTCTGTCGGAGGCCGCCGCCCACGGGCTTGCTGTTCCGCCGGACCCACCGCACGTAGCCCACGGCCCCCGCGAGGAACCCGGCGAACACCAGCGCCGGAAGCACATAGCGCACGAACGGGCCGTACTCTCGGGGCGCGGCGCGCTCGAAGGCGTCCCGCAGCGCGGCGTCCAGCTCCGGCCAGGCCTCGTCCACGGCCTGGCGCACGAAGCGGTCCATGCCGCGCACGAAGGCGGCGTACTCGGCGTTGGAGAGCGCCTTCCTGCCGCCGCGGGCCTCGTTCAGCCGGCGGTCGTACTCCGTGTCCAGCTTCTGCTCGAGCTTGCTCCACCACTTGTCGTAGGCGCTCTGCAGATAGGTGTTGTCCGTCGTCAGCATCGGTTGGGCGACGTCCAGGTCGTGCAGGTAGGCCTCGCAGCCCTCGATGCCGTAGATGTTGTTCACGAGGCTGTCGGCGGCCTCCTTGAGCGCGGGCACGCCCTTGAGGTTCGAGCCGAAGATGCGCTGGATCTCCGGCGTGACCATGAACCGCACGAGCTTCCACGCGGCGTCGGGGTGCTTGGTGAAGGCGTTGATGCCCACCCCGTTGGCGTTGGCCTCCTGGATCGGCACGACGTTGCGCGGCATCGGGGCCAGGCCGATCCTCGCCTTCTGATCCACCAGAGGCTTGAGCGCCCAAGGCCCGACGACGGACATGGCGAAGCGGTTGGTGGCCAGAAGCATGTCGTGGCTGCTGGCAAAGGAGCCGGCGTTCAGCGGAACGGCGCCCAGCGTCCACCGATCGGCGTACTGGCTCAGGAACAGCTCCGTGACCGCCCGCTTCAGCGGCTCGTTGCCGACCACGGTCGGGCGGGTGGGCTGGATGCGGCGGTCGGTGAAGTACCCGCCGTACATGCCGATCATCACGCGGTCCCAGTTGTTGCCCGCCGACATGCCGTACTGCGCGAAGGTCCCGTCCGGCCTGCGGAGGGTCAGCCGCTTGGCCAGCGCGCGGAACTGGTCCCACGTCAGCGGCTCGGTGGGCTTGGGCCACTGCGAGCGCGGAATGCCGCTCTCCTCCAAACGGTCCTTGTTGTAGGCCAGCGTCCAGATGGGAAGCTCGAGCGGCATGCAGTACAGCCTGCCGTTCCAGGTCATGTTGCGCAGAGCGACGGCGTGGAACTCCTCCTTGCGGATGCCGGACCCCTCGAGGAACCGGTCGAGCGGAAGGAGCGCGCCGCGCGAGGCCCAAACGCCCACGGCGCCGCTGTAGAACGACATCACGTCGGGCGCGATGCCGCCCGCGGTCTGGGTCTGGATCTTGGCCCAGTACTGGCCCCACGGATACACCGACACGTCGACCCGGATGTCCGGGTGCGCCTCCACGAACTTGCGGCAGATCTCCCGGGCGTACTTCACCTCGCCCGCGCCGCCCCACATCGCGTATGTGACGGTCGTCTTCGGGCCAGTGTAGGACGGGTTCTCGATGATCTCGCTGCCGACGGCCTCGGCCGCAGTCAGGCCGAGCAGCCACGCCAAACCGAGCCTTGCAGGAACACTCCGCACGGCCCCATCTTGGCACAGGGTCGCGTCGTCACGGAGCCGGCGGCGCCCGGTGGACCGACCACGCCGGCCGCCAGCCCAGCATCCGCTCCGCCTTGGAGCAGTCCACGAAGGAGGCGTGCCCCTCCAGGCCCGGAGGCAGCTCCAGGTGCGGCCAGATCGCGCTCAGGTACTCCCGCGTGGGAACGAGGTTGAACAGGTCTTCCGCGAACAAGTTGTAGGCCTCGAACCCGACCGGGGTCCGCTCGAGCGCGAGGCAGAACGCCTCCGCCGCGTCGTTCACGTGCACGTAGGTGCAAAACCCGTCCCAAGCCTCCCGGCGCTCGCGCAGATGGGAGACGATGTCCGCCCAGGAACCCCAAGACCCCAGTACCCATGGGAAGCGCAGAGCCGCCAGCGAGAGCCCAGGGTTGGTGGCGGCGAGCATCCCCAGATAGGCCTCGTTGGCCACCTTGCTCGCGGCGTAGGCGTTGCGGGGGCGGAGCGGGTGCGCCTCGTCGACCGGCAGGCGCTCGGGAGCCAGCGGCTCGTCGGACCCCCAGGAGCCGTACACCTGCGCCGAGCTGGCATAGAGGATCCGCTCCGCGCCGAGCGAGGCCGCCGTCTGGAACACCGTGGACGCGATGCGCGCGTTGGCGGCGTACACCTCGTCCGGCGGCCATGGACCCCATACGAACGTGAACTCGCCCAGGTGGATCACCGCCTTGGCGCCGTCCAAGTGCCGCATCACGTGTTCCCGGTCCGAAAGGTCCGCGTAGGCCCAGGCGAAGCGCCGGTCGCTCGGCGGTTTCCGATCCAAGCCGAGCACGTCGTAGCCCCGTTCCGCCAGCCGAGCCACCAAGCGGGAGCCGATGCCCCCAGAGGCGCCCGTCACCACAACCCGATCAGCCATCGGCGCTATTTTGACGCCCGGCGTCCGCCGCTCGCAGGTTCCTGAGGTTCGCCTTTGCGTTCCTTAACAAACCCTCATAGCCCGCGCGCCGGACCGGCGAGCCCCGCGTCGCTTCGTCCCACTGCTCGCGGGTCCACGCAAGAATCTCCTCCAGGCTGGGCCAGCGACGCACGGAGAGGAAGTCCGGGACGGCGGTCGTTCGGGCCCGCTCCGGCTGGCTGGACCGGGGTTGGTTGAACGGGCAGACCTCCTGGCAGACGTCGCAGCCGAAGGTCCAGTCGCCCACAGCTTCTTCCTCCCAGGGCTCGAACGGTCTGCGGAGCTCGATGGTGAGCGTGCTGACGCACCGCGCGGCGTCCACGGCCCAGCGCTCTCCGAGCCGAACGATCGCACCGGTCGGGCAGGCCTCGATGCAACGGGCGCACGTGCCGCATCCGCCCTCGGTGGGGACGTCCGGCTCCAGCTCGAGCGTCGTCGCCAGGCCGCCGATCAAGAACCAGCTGCCGAAGCGCGAGTCGATGAGGCACGTGTTCTTGCCGAACGAACCCAGGCCGGCGGCCTGCGCCCAAGCCCTCTCCAGCACGGGCGCGGAGTCGACGAAGGGACGGAACCGCTCCCCGGGGAACTCCTCCGAGGCTCGGGCGGCCACCCGGCGCAGCCCGGAGCGGACCACCTTGTGGTAGTCCCTCCCGAGAGCGTACCGAGCCACCCGCGGCCATCCCGGCCGAACCTCGGGCGGTTGGGCATACCCCAGCGCCACCATCAGCACGGAGCGCGCGCCCGGCAGAATCGCCTCCAGGCCTCGGCGCTCCTCGCTCCGGGCGGCCATGTAGCCCAAGGAACCGTGCAGGCCGGCGGACAGCCACGCCTGGTAGGCCAGCCAGGCCTCCGGTCGGAGCGAGACGGCGACGCCGGCGCGGTCGAAGCCCTGCTCGAGGGCGAGGGCTTTCAGCCGTTCGGCTCGGGACTTTGTGCCCTGATCCCCGCAAGAACCCATCGGTGTCTCCCAGTTGCCCCTATACTGTTGCTTGGATCGGCAACGTGGGCCGGTCTGGCGAGGAAGCCCGCCGCGCCGTGGTCCGAGAGGGTCGCGGGTGGGCGGCTCCCCAGCCGTTCGTTGGAAGGCCTCATTGGCCGTGTGATTCGAAAGCCGAGGTTGAAAACATGATGATCCGCAGTTTGGGCGTGCTCGCCCTAATCTCCGTTGCCGGGGTGGCTGCCGCCGCTCCCTACGTCTCGTTGTTCCAGAAGGACGCCACGTCCTACATCAAGGATGTCTCCATCCAGCGCGATGGTCCCACGTTCGCCGCGACCGACTGGGTGTACGGCCGCGTGATCGTGGACGAGGGCGACACCACCTCCCCGGCCCCGCAGGACTACCTGACCCAGGCGGCCCGGATTAAGGCGCTCGAGGACGGCGTTCTAAACACCAACTTCCTGTGCGTCGAGGTCAACCAGGGACTCGTTCCCGGCCCGGTTCAATACTCCAAGTTCTACGCCCATGGGCGTGCCGGCTACCTGGTGAACCTGGTGCGTGACCCGATGCTGCGCGACGACCGCGACGCGATGGCCGGGTTGCAGCTCGCGCTGTGGGAGGTCGCCTACGACGACACCAACAGCAACCCGGACAACCTGCTCGCCGACCGCTTCCAGCTCTACTCGAGCGGGCAGTTCAACGCGACCGCGCGCGGGTGGGCCAACACGTTCCTCACCTGGAGCGTGGGGCAGTCGGCCGGCTACTACTACTACAAGTCCCCGTCGGTGCGCGACAACCAGGGCGTGGCCCACCAGGACCTTGTCTCGACGGTTCCGTCGCCCGCCGCCTTCCTGCCGTTCGCTGTGGGCCTCGTGTCGGCCATACGCCGGCGCCGCAAGTAGGCTCCTTCCGGAATCCCGGTCCTTGAGGCCGGTCCCCCCGCCACGTTCGGGGAGACCGGTTTCTCACATTTTGGATGCCGACTCGGCGCGACGCTCCAGGGCGGCCGCCACGAGGCCCCGGAAGAGCGGGTGCGGGCGGTTCGGACGGCTCCGGAACTCGGGGTGGGCCTGCGTGCCCAGGAAGAACGGGTGCGACGGCAGCTCGATCATCTCCACCAGTCGGTAGTCCGGCGACACGCCCGAGACCACCATGCCGTGCTGGATGAGCGTCTCGCGGTAGTCGTTGTTGACCTCGTAGCGGTGCCGGTGCCGCTCCGCGATGCGGTTGGCGCCGTACAGCTTGGCGGCCTTCGTCCCGTGGACGAGGTTGCAGGGGTAGGAGCCCAGGCGCATGGTGGCGCCCTTGGCCTTCACGTGCTTCTGCTCCGGCAGCAGGTGGATGACCGGGTGCGGCGTCTCCTCGTCCATCTCCTCGCTGTTGGCGCCCAGCAGGCCGCAGACGTTGCGAGCGAACTCGATCACCGCCATCTGCAGTCCCAGGCAGATGCCGAGGAACGGCAGGCCGGTCTCGCGGGCGTAGCGGATCGCCTGGATCTTGCCCTCGATCCCTCGCCCGCCGAACCCCGGAGCGACCACCAGGCCGTCCATGCCGCCCAGGGCGTCCGCGGGCGACACGCCGTTCTCCAGCGAGTCGCTCTCGATCCACTCGACCCTCACGCGGGCGTCGTTCGGGATGCCGGCGTGGACCAGCGCCTCGCCGATCGACTTGTAGGCGTCGCCGTTGCTCGTGTACTTGCCCACCACGGCGATGCGGCACTCGCGCTTCGGGTTCTTCAGGACCTTGACGAGCTTGCGCCACTCGCCCATCGAGGGCTCGCGCTTCTCCAATCCCAGGCGGTCCGCGACGAACTCGCCGAGGCCGGCGTCCTCGTACGCCAGCGGAACCTCGTAGATCGTCTCCGCGTTCAGCGACTCCACGATGGCCTGCGTGGGAACGTCGCAGAACAGGCTGATCTTCTCCTTCACGTCCGGCGGGATGGGCGCCTCGCTGCGGCACACGAGCACGTCGGGCGTGATGCCGATCTCGCGCAGCTTGTGGACGCTGTGCTGCGTGGGCTTGGTCTTGATCTCGCGCCAAGGACCGACGGTGGGCACCAGCGTGACGTGCACGAACAGCGTGTTCTGCCAGCCCACGTCCTTGCGCATCTGGCGGATGGCCTCGAGGAACGGCAGGCTCTCGATGTCGCCGACCGTGCCGCCGATCTCCGCCAGCACGACGTCGGCCGAGGTGCGCTCGCCCACCTCGATGATCGAGCGCTTGATCTCGTTGGTGACGTGGGGGATCACCTGCACCGTGCCGCCCAGGTAGTCGCCTCGGCGCTCCGCCTCGATCACGGCCCGGTACACCTTGCCGGTGGTGACCGACGAGAGGCTGGAGCAGTTCACGTCCATGAAGCGCTCGTAGTGCCCCAGGTCCAGGTCCGTCTCCGCGCCGTCCTCGGTGACGAACACCTCGCCGTGCTGGTACGGGTTCATGGTGCCGGCGTCGACGTTGATGTACGGGTCCAGCTTCATCGGGGCGACGGTGAACCCTCGGTTTCGCAGCAGCCTACCCAGGCTCGCGGCGGCGATGCCCTTGCCGATCGAGCTCACGACGCCGCCCGTGACGAAGATGTACTTGACCATCGCCTCCCGCTCCCTCGTGCCCCCTCCCCCTCTGGGCACGCCGCGACGGTCGCGCCGAAGCGCGGCGGTGCACCGGGGGCACGCTCCATTATACGGGGCGGGACCTCGGCGCCGTTTGGCCCATAATGCGCCCATGTCGCACCGGCCGTTCCGCCTCCTCGCCGCCGCGCTGGCCCTCGCCGCGGCTCTCCCCTCCCTCTCCGCGACCGTCGACGACCGCATCGTCGACGAAGCCAAGAACAGAAGCCAGGCGATGCGCCACCTGAGCCACCTGTGCCAGAAGATCGGGCCGCGCCTCACCGGGTCGGAGAACCTGGACAAGGCCTCCCGGTGGGCGATGGACCGCTTCCGCGCCTGGGGCCTGAAGAACGTGCGCTTCGAGCCCTACGGCGCCATGCCCGGCTTCGACCGCGCGCCCGGCGCCTACGCCAGGATGGTCGCCCCCGTGCGGCGCGAGCTGGAGTTCACTGCGATGGCGTGGACCGTCGGGACGGACGGGCCTCTGCGCGGCCCAGCCGTCGTGGCGCCGACCACGATGGACGAGCTGCTCGCCGTCAAGGATCGCCTCGCCGGCGCGTGGGTGGTGTACCGGGAGAAGCTCGGCGGGCGGGGCTCCGGCCAAACCGCCCAGCCCAACGCCGAGGTCGAGGAGCTGCTGGACAAGGCTGGGATCGCGGGCCGCGTGCGCGCGACCTCCAGCGAGCGCATCCAGACGCACGGCCGGCCCGGTCGCCCGGATCCGAGCAAGCCGCAGAAGCCGTTCTTCCTCGTGCGCTCGTCGGACCTGGACGCGATCCTCGACTTCCTGGCCCTCGGCACCCCGGTGACCCTGGAGTTCAACTCCGTGCACCGCTTCTCCAAGGAGGACCGCCCGATCGGCAACGTGATCGCCGAGATTCCGGGGAGGGAAAAGTCCGAGGAGGCCGTCATCCTCTCCGCGCATCTGGACAGCTGGGACGGCCCGGGCTCGCAGGGCTGCCAGGACAACGGCACGGGCTCCACCATCGTGATGGAGGTCGCCCGCGTGCTGGCCAGCCTCCCGGAGAAGCCGAGGCGCACGATCCGGTTCATCCTGTGGTCCGGCGAGGAGCAGGGTCTGCTCGGCTCGAGTGCCTACGTCCGCGCCAACGAGGCGAGTCTGGACAAGATCAGCGCGGTGTTCGTGGAGGACGCCGGCGGCGGCTTCGACGCGGGCGTGGCCTGCACCGAGAAGCAGGCCTCGCTGTTCCGGACGGTCTTCGAGCGGGTGGCCAAGGAGTTCCCCGGCATGGCGCCGGAGGTGCGCGTGGTGGACCGCATGCCGACCCGTTCCGGCGGGAGCGACCACGCCCCGTTCGTCGCCAAGGGCGTGCCGGCTTTCTTCTGGCGCAAGGGCGGCGGCCTCAGCTACGGGCTGATCTGGCACACGCAGTACGACCGCATCGAACAGGTGCGGCCGGAGTATCTGGTGCAGTCCTGCACCACGAACGCTCTGACCGTCTGGACGCTGGCGAACGCACCGACGCTCCTTCCGCGCGAGTAGCCTCCGATCCCGGGCCCCGAGGTGGAACAAACCCCTTGGAATGGCACCGAGGATGGACCCGTCGGAGGCCCTCGCGAAGCTGCTGGAGGGCAACAGGAGGTACCTGGAGGGAAGGCTGCGACCGATCCTGCATGCCAACCCGGAGAACAAGCCCTACGCGGCGGTGCTCGGCTGCTGCGACTCGCGCGTGCCGCCCGACCTGCTGTTCGACGCCGCTCCCGGCGACCTGCTGGTGCTGCGCACGCCGGCCCATATCGCCGAGCCGACCATCGTGGGGGCCCTGGAGCACGCCGTGCAGGCCGACGGAGTGCCGCTGATCGCGGTGCTCGGCCACACCGGGTGCCGCCTGCTCGGCGCGGCGGTGGAGCTGCACCTGAAGGGGCTGACGGAGGCGCAGGGCCCCAACGTGCACGCGGTGTTGCGCCTGCTGCAGCCCAGCGTCCTCCAGGCGTTCGGCAGCCACGCGATCGACCCTCGCAAGGTACCCAAGCTGCACTTGGAGGCCACCCTGCGCACGCTGCGCAAGAGCTTCACGCTGGCCCGCGCGCTTCAGTCGGGCCGGCTCCAGATCGTGCCGCTGATGTGCGAGGTGGCCACCGGCCGCGTGGATCCGGCTTGGGAGTCGCTGGGCGCGATCGCGGCTTAGCGACCTGTCCGGGCCTCTTCCCGGAGCTTCGGCGGCCGAAGCCCGCGCGGTGAGGCGCTCGCTCAGGGCGTTTCCGACCGACCGGCTTGGAACAGCTTCTGCAGGCCGATGAACGCCAGCAGCAGCAATCCCACGGCGATGCGCGTCCACCACGAGCTCAGCGTTCCTTCGAAGGAGATCACGGTCTGGATGGTCCCTAGAATCAGCACTCCCAGCAGGGTCCCGAACAAGTGCCCCACGCCACCCGTGAGCAGCGTGCCACCGATCACGGCCGCCGCGATGGCGTCCAGCTCCAGCGTCATGCCCGAATTGGCGTTGCCCGAGAGCGTGTAGAAGGCGAACACCACGCCGCCCAGCGACGAGCAGAACCCGCTGAGCCCGTAAACCAGCACCTTGGTGCGCTGCACGGGCAGGCCCATCAGCAGCGCCGACTGCTCGTTGCCGCCGACGGCGTAGACCGCCCGACCGAACGGCCGGAAGTTCGCCAGATACACGCCCAGCAGCAGCACCGCGATCAGCAAGCCCGGCGCGACCCACTTGGAGTGGCCCAAGGCCTGGAACAGCGGGTCGTCGATGCGAAGCGCCTCCATGCTGATCACGAGGGCCATCCCGCGAAGGAGGAACATCCCGGCGAGCGTTACGAGGAACGGAGGCAGGTCGTAGAACGCCACGAGCGACCCCATGCCCAGACCGACGAGCGTGCCCACCGCCAGCGCGAGCAGGATCGCCGCCGAGCCGGGCACCCCGGCGTTCATCAGCGTCGCGCAGAACACGCCCACGAAGCCGATCATCGCGCCGACCGACAGGTCGATGCCGCCGGAGAGGATCACGAACATGACGCCGATCGCCGCCAAGCCCAGGAAGGCGTTGTCCCGCAACAGGTTCAGGAACACGTCGAAGCTGAAGAAGTGCTCGTAGCGCAGCGAGGCCGCCGTCACCGCCAGCACGAACACGACCAGGGTCGCCCAGACCGGAAGGTTGGATCTGCGGAACGCCTTCACGCCGCCGACCTCCTGGAGAGCACCGTCCGCCGGAACGGATCGGACTGGAGCAGGCAGACCACGAGAACCGCCACCGCCTTGACCACGAGCGTCCACTGCACCGGCACGCCCTTGGTCAGGATCGTGGTGGTGAGCGTCTGCAGGATCAGTGCGCCGACCACCGTGCCGACCAGCGTGAACCGCCCTCCGGTCATCGCCGTTCCGCCCGCGACCACGGCCAGGATCGCGTCCAGCTCGAGGTACAGGCCGGCGTTGTTCGCGTCCGCGGCCTTCGTGTAGCTGCACACGATCAGGCCGGCGATCGCGGAGCCCACCCCGCACACGGCGTAGGCGCCCAGCTTGACCCAGCGCGTGGGAACGCCGGCGAGGTGCGCGGCCCTCTCGTTGTCGCCGACCGCCTCGACCATCGTGCCGAAGGCGGTCCAGCGCGCCAGCACCGCAACCACCCCCAGCCCGCACGCCGCGACGACCACGGGGTTCGGCAACCCGAGCAGGGATCCGCCGGCCACCGAGGCCAGCCCCGGATCCTGGAACGTGATGATCTGGCCGTCAGTGAGCAGCTGGGCGATGCCGCGTCCGCTCACCATCAGCACCAGCGTCGCCACCATGGGCTGGATGCCGAACACCGAGACCAGCAGGCCGTTCCACAAGCCCAGAGCCAGCCCCACTCCCACCGACACCGCCACGATGGTCGGCAGCGGCGCCTGACCCTTGGTCACCATCAGAGCGGCCACCGCGCCCGAGATCGCCACGACGGAACCCACCGACAGGTCCACCCCTTTGGTGGCGATCACCAGCGTCATGCCCAGCGCCGCGAGCAGCACGGGCGAGCTGTGGTTCAGCACGTCGATCAGGCTGCCGTAGAAGCGCCCGTCGCGCACCTCGATGGAGAAGAAGCCCGGGGTGAAGGCCAGGTTCACGCCGAGCAAGAGCAGCCACGCGAGGAACGCCCAGACGGTCGGGTGCAGCACCCTACGCATCCTCGCCTCCTCCCGCGATGGTGCGCAGGATGGCGCCGGCATCGACCCGGTCGCCCTCGAGCAGGCCCACCTGGCGGCGGTCCCGCAGCACGCACACCCGGTGGCAGTTGCGGACCACCTCCTCCAGCTCGGACGAGATGAACAGGATCGCCAGCCCCTCCCTGCGCAGGTCGGCCATCAGACGCTCGATCTCGGCCTTGGAGCCGACGTCGATGCCCCTGGTCGGCTCGTCGAGGATCAGGAACCTGGGTTCGCTGGCCAGCCACCGGGCGAGGATGACCTTCTGCTGGTTTCCCCCGCTCAGCGTCCCCACCGGCTTCTCAGCGTCCGGCGTGGCGATGCCGAGGGCCCGGATGAACCGGTCGGCGATCTCCCGCTGCCGCCTGAGGCTCAGTCGCCGAAGCCAGCCGCGCCGGGCCTGCAGCGCCAGGATGATGTTCTCGCGCACGCTCAGGTTCGGCACGATGCCGGAGGTCTTGCGGTCCTCGGGGCAGAACCCAAACCGCAGGCGCAGCGCGTGCCGGGGGTACCGCACTCGGATTCTGCGCCCGTCCAGCTTCAAGTCGCCACGATCCGCGCGCTCGGCGCCGAAGAGGAGCCTGGCGGACTCGGTGCGGCCGCTCCCCAGCAGCCCCGCCAAGCCGACGGTTTCGCCCGGAGCCACGGAGAAGTCCAGGCCCTCCACGGAGCCTCTCCGGCCCAGCCCGCGGGCCTCCACCATCGGCGCCGCGGGACCCGCGGGATCCGGCCTCTTGGCGAGCGTCTCCTCGTCCACGTCGCGACCGAGCATCAGCGAGACGAGCTGGAGCCGGGTGGTGCCCCGAGCGGGCATCTGGCCCACCAGCCTGCCGTTGCGCAGCACGGTGAAGCGGTCGCTGACGGCGAACACCTGGTCCAGGAAGTGCGACACGAACAGGATGCCGAGGCCCTCGGCGCGCAGGCGGCGCATGACCTCGAACAGCCGCTCCACCTCGCGGGCGTCGAGGCTGGACGTCGGCTCGTCCAGCACCAGGATGCGGGCGTTCTGGTCCAGGGCCCTCGCGATGGCCACCATCTGCTGGACCGCCAGCGAGTGCGATCCCAGCGACGAGGAGGGGTCCACGCGGACCTCCAGGCGCCCGAGCGCCTCGGCCGCGCGACGGTTGGCCTCGCGCCAGTCGATCCTCCCGAACCGCCGGGGCTCCCTTCCGAGCACGAAGTTCTCGGCGACGCTGAGGTAGGGCACCAGGTTGACCTCCTGGTACACGGTGCTGATGCCCAGCTCGACGGCGTCGTGCGCCGATCGCGGACGGATCGGCCTGCCATCCAGCTCGATCGTGCCGGAGTCGGGCGGGTACACGCCCGTGAGCACCTTGATCAGCGTGGACTTGCCCGCGCCGTTCTCGCCCATCAGCGAGTGGATCTCGCCGGCGCGCAAGGTGAAGTCCACGCCGTCCAGCGCCACGACGCCTGGAAACTGCTTGCGGATGCCCCTCATGCGCAGCAGCTCCGGTCTGGGCCCGAGCGGAGCGCTCGGGGCGCCGGAATCCGCCGGAACGTCCCGGTTCAGCGCATCCTCTGCCATCGGCTTGCTTTTACTCCAAACCGAGGGCGAAAGTCCCGCGCTCGCGCTCGCCGGTCCGCCGGGCGCCTTGTGCCAAGATGGTCCCGGAGGAGGAAGATGCCGCTCATCGACATGCCGCTTGAGGAGCTCCGGGCCTACCAGGGCCGCAACCCGCGCCCGGACGACTTCGACGCCTACTGGGACGCCGCCCTCGCGGAGCTGGACGCCGTCGACCCGCAGATCGAGATCGTCCCGACCGACTTCCAGCCCGCCTACGCGCAGTTCGCCCACCTGTGGTTCACCGGGGTGGGAGGGGCGCGCCTGCACGCGCTGTACGTGAAGCCGAGAGGGGTCCAGGAGCCTCATCCCGCGATCGTGCAGTTCCACGGCTACTCCGGCAGCGCCGGGTCGCTGGCCGGCCTGGCCCAGTGGGTGGCTCTCGGCTTCTCCGCCCTGGCGCTGGACGTGCGCGGCCAAGGCGGCCTCAGCCAGGATCCCACTCCCCGACCCGGCATGACGATCCGGGGGCACATCGTCCGCGGGCTCGACGGCAGGCCGGAGGATCTGTTCTACCGGGCCGCCTTTCTGGATTGCGCCCAGGTGGCGCGGATCGCCATGGGCCTGCCGGAGGTGGACCCGGATCGCGTCGGCGCGACGGGAGGCTCGCAAGGCGGCGCGCTCACCCTGGCCTGCGCCGCCCTCGAACCCCGCGTCAAGCGGATCGTGTCGGTCGTGCCGTTCCTGTGCGACTACCAGCGCGTTTGGGAGATGGACCTGGCCAAGGACGCCTACGATGAGCTGAAGTACTACTTCCGCTGCTTCGATCCGGCGCACGAGCGGGAGCGGGAGATCTTCACGCGCCTGGGCTACATCGACTGCCAACACCTGGCCCCGCGGATCCGAGCCAAGACCGCGTTCGTCACCGGCCTGATGGACACGATCTGCCCGCCGTCGACGCAGTTCGCGGCGTACAACAAGATCACCGCGCCCAAGGAGATGTGGATCTACCCGGACTACGGCCACGAGACGCCCGCGGAGGCCTCGGACAAGACGTTCGAGTTCCTCGCCGGGCTGTGAGAGGCCAGCGATGGTGTCCGCGCTCTGGCTGCCGTCCGACGCCGCGCCGCCGAGGGACGAGCCGCTGCGGCCGCAGTTCCACTTCACCGCGCCGGCGGGCTGGCTGAACGACCCCAACGGCCTGGTCTGCGTCGGCGGCGAGTGGCACCTGTTCTACCAGTGGCGGCCGCAGCCCGAGGACGGCCCGGACAAGCACTGGGGGCACGCCGTCAGCCGGGACCTGCTGCACTGGACCGATCTGCCGGCGGCCCTGTCTCCGGACGAGAACGGAAGCGTTTGGAGCGGCTCGGCGATCGTCGACGCCGGCAACGTTCTGGGCCTCCGCAAGGGGCGCACGCCGGTGCTGGCGGCCTTCTACACGGCGGCCGGGGGGATCACCCCCGAGAGCGCCGGCAAGCGGTTCACCCAGTTCCTCGCGACGAGCTCGGATCGGGGTAGGACGTGGGTCCGGCACCCGCGCAACCCCGTGCTCGCGCACGTCGTCGGAGAGAACCGCGACCCCAAGGTCGTGTTCCACGCCCCGACGGGCCGATGGATCATGGCCCTGTACCTGACCGGCCACACCTACGGCCTCTTCGCCTCGGCGGACCTGCTGCGGTGGGAGGAGATCCAGCGCCTCGAGATGCCCGGGTGCTGGGAATGCCCCGACTTCTTCGAGATGCCGGTCGAGGGCGAGCCGGGCCAGCGGCGGTGGGTGTTCACCGCGGCCAACGGCTGGTACCTGGTCGGAACCTTCGACGGTCGGGAGTTCCGCCGGGAGTTCGGGCCGGCCCCGCAGGACGCCGGGCCGAACCACTACGCCGTGCAGACGTTCAGCGGCGTGCCCCGGGGCGACGGCCGCACGATCCAGATCGCCTGGATGGCCGGCGGCCAGTACCCTGGCATGCCCTTCACGCAGCAGATGGGCGTACCCTCCGAGCTCTTGCTGAGGCGGGATCCCTCCGGCTCCGGCTGGAGGCTGCACCGCACGCCGGTCCGCGAGCTGCGGCGGCTGCGGGGCACCCCGATTCGCCACGCGTCCGTCGTCCTGAAGGAGGGCGGCCCGCCCCTGGAGTTCCGGGGCGAGCTGCTCGACGTGGCGCTGGAGACGGAGCTGCCCAAGGGCGCGGCGCTGGAGCTGGACCTACGCGGCCTGGCCCTGCGTCTGGACGGAACGGAGCGGGCCGCCAGCCTGGCCGGGCGGAGCGCGCCGCTCGGCCCCGGTCCGAGGACGCGCCTCCGGGTGCTGCTGGACCGAACTTCGGTCGAGGCGTTCGTGGACGACGGTTCCTCGACGCTCTCCGCGTGCTTCCTGCCTCGACCGGAGGACGGATCCGAGCTCCGGGCCGTGCGAGGGGAGGCGCGGGTGCGCAGGCTCACGGCCTGGCCGCTGAGGAGCGTCTGGCGGCGCTAGCCGGCGCCGGACTGCAGCGCGACGCGGAACTGCTCGTTGTAAAGGTTGGCGTACACGCCGCCGTGCTCGAGCAGCTCCGCGTGCGTGCCCTTCTCGACGATGCGGCCCTGCTCGAGCACCACGATCTGGTCCGCCTTGACGATCGTCGACAGGCGGTGGGCGATCACGAAGCTCGTCCGACCCTTGAGAAGGTTGTCCAGCGCCGCCTGCAGCAGGGCCTCCGTCTGCGAGTCGAGCGCCGACGTGGCCTCGTCCAGGATCAGGATCTTCGGGTCCGCGAGCAGGGCGCGGGCGATCGCGAGCCGCTGCTTCTCGCCGACCGACAGCTTGACGCCGTCCTCGCCGATGCGCGTCTCGTAGCCGTCCGGCAGCGAGAGGATGGCGTCGTGGATGTTCGCCGCCTTGGCCGCGGCGTACACCTCTTCCTCGGTGGCGTCCATGCGGCCGTAGCGGATGTTCTCCAGGATCGTGGTGTTGAACAGGATCGACTCCTGCATCACCACGCCCAGCTGGCGCCGGTAGCTGAGGAGCTGGGTGTCGCGCAGGTCGATGCCGTCCACGAGGATGCGGCCCTCCTTCGGGTCGTAGTGCCGCAGGAGCAGGCTGATCATCGTGGTCTTGCCGCTTCCGCTGAAGCCGACGAGCGCCACCATCTGCCCGGGGTCGACGTGCAGGTCGATGCCCTTGAGCACAGGCTGGCCCGGCTCGTACTCGAACCACACGTTCTCGAAGTCCACCTGGCCGCGGATGGGCGGCATCGGCTTGGCGCCGGGCTTGTCGGCGACGGTGTTCGGGGTGTCCAGCGTGCGGAAGATGCGGTTCAGCGCCGCCTGGGTGCGGGCGATCGGGTCGATGACGATCAGGAAGCGCACGATGGGGCCGTAGACGTAGCCGATCGAGTAGATCAGGAACATCACCAGCGTGCCGGCCTCCATGCGGCCGGCCATCACCTCGCGCCCGCCGTACCACAGCACCAAGCCCTGGCCGATGCCGCACAGCGCGTCGGCGATGGTCCACAGCCCTCCGCCCAGCGATGCCTGGAGCACGTTCAGGTTCATCAGGGCCCGCGTGGTGCCCATGAACGTGCGGGCCTCCCACCGCTCCTGGCCGAAGCCCTTCACCACCTGGATGCCGACGAGCTTCTCCTGCATGTCGCCGTACATCACGTCGCGCTTGGCGCGGATGCTCTCGGACGTCCTTTCGAGGGGCTTGCGGAATCGCAGGAAGTTCCAGATGTACAGCGGGGCGATCGAGAGGCTGAGCAGCGCCAGCACGGGATGGATCCAGAACAGCACCACCAGCACCAGGACGAGCTGCACGAAGTCGCTGAGCATCGTGTTCAGGTTGCCGGTGATCAGGTTCTGGACGGTGGCGGCGTCGTTGATGACGTTGCTGATGAGCTTGCCGGTCTGGTTCTTCTCGAAGAACGCCAGAGGCAGCGACTGCATGTGGCGGTAGAGCTTCTGGCGGGTGGCGATCAGGAACCTCTGGCCCAGCGTCGCGGTCAACACGCCGAGCGCGTAGCCGAGCAGGCCCTGGCCGACGGCGAACCCCACCACCCAGAGCAGGTAGGCGACGGCGTTGATCGGCTCGCCGCGCTGCAGCTGGTTGACGATGTCGCCGAGGATCTTGGGAGGGATGAAGCCGAAGGCGGACTGGGCGATGGTCAAGATGGCGCACAGGAGCTGCAGGCCGAGGAAGGGCCTCAACTCGGGCCAGAGCCTGCGGAGCGAGGAACGTTGGCGGTAGCCCTCGCTCTGCGTCTCGTCGGCAGCATCCCGTTGGTGCGCCATGCGGTCCTAGTGTACGGGAAACCGTCGCCTAAGGGGAACCTTTCCGGGGCCCGTTTGTTGTAGTCTTGCGAGAACCATGCCATCGTTCCGACCCACCTTCGACGCCGAGCTCACCGAACTGAAGGCGCGGGTGCTCCGCACCGGCGCCGAGGTGATCGACATGATCTCGGCGGCGGTCGAATCGGCCCTGAAGGACGACCCCGGGCCCGCCAACCGGGTGATCGCTCAGGACGACGACGTCGACCGCGCCGAGCGCGAGGTGCTGCTGACCGCGGCCAAGCTCATCATGAAAGAGCAGCCGGTCGCGGCGGACCTGCGGCGGCTCCTCGCCACGCTCGGCATCATGGGCGAGATCGAGCGCGTGGCCGACGACGCCGTGAAGCTGGCCAAACGGGCGCTCAAGGTCTCCGGCCACTTCCCCGGAGAGCTGAAGCTGGCCCTGCAGGAGATGGCGGAGATGGTCAAGCACACCTTCGCCGCCTCGCTCCGCCTGTACTCCGAGTTCGACGTGGACCTGTGCGACCGGATTCTGGCCGAGGAGCACGAGGTCGACGGCAAGTACGTGGAGAACCGCCGCCGGATCTACGACCTGATCCGCGGCGAGCCGAACGAGACGGAGCAGCTCGTGAGGGTTCTGGAGGTGTTCCACGCGCTGGAGCACGTCTCGGACCACGCGGTGGACATCGCCAAGCGCCTCAAGCTGCACTGGGAAGGCGGCTAGGGCCGCCCCCTTCGCTCGGGCGCCCGCCGTGCCGCCCGCAAGGCTCCCGGTCACAGATCGAAAGAGCCAAGAAGAGGGAGAAGGCCGCCGCGCAGACCGGCGGCACGGACTGACCCGGAGCCCGCGACCGGGCCGATCCATCCGCGGAGGAGCGCCTCGGGAGGCCCGAGCCTGCGCAGCCGGGAACGTCTGGCTGACCCACGGGTGGGGGCGCCTCGGGATGGCCCGTGACCAGACGGGGCAGCGGATCGGCCGACCCACGGGTTGCTGGGCGGCTGCCCGGCCGGCGACGGCCGCGACCGCGGACCGGATGCCTCAACAGGGCGCGCCGTGCCGAGCGGCATCGGAGCAAAGAGATCGGGCCGGGGGGCTGCAGGCCCCACCGGCCCTCCATGGAGGTTGGTTCAGGCGACTCCGCCCAGCGCCATCACTCGACCGGCTCGGGCGCGACCTGCGCCATCTGATTAACACCGTGCACGACCTCCCCGGGCGCGGCATCGGCCGCAAGGTTCTGACCGGTCACGGCGCGGCCATCGACACCACCACCGCCGCCGGCAAGCTGGTCTTCGGCATCTTCGCCGCGCTGGCCGAGTTCGAGCGTGAGCTCATTGCCGAGGGCACCGTGGCGGGCTTGGCAACGGCACGGGCGCGTGGCCGCAAAGGTGGTCGGCCATTCAAGATGACGGCCGCCAAGTTGCGGCTGGCGATGGCGGCAATGGGGCAACCCGAAACCAAGATCGGCGATCTGTGCCAGGAACTCGGCGTCACGCGGCAGACGCTGTATCGGCATCTCTCGCCGAAAGGCGAGTTACGGTCGGATGGAGAGAGGCTGCTCGGCCGCCTTTGGTAGTGTCAGATCATTCCGTGGTGCTGGGACTCCAGAACGCCTGCCGGACAGCCGGCAGTGCCGCGAGCCGTTTCACCAACGCATCCAGCTCCTCGCCATCGACAGAGGTCGCGGCCAGGGTTGCCTCGATCTCGACATCCTCTTCGCCAAAGGCGTGAATATTCGCCAAAGGCGTGAATATCCAGATCGTGGGTCGGATAGCTGCTGCGTTCCAGCTCTTCTTCGAGTTGGGCCATGACCATCTTCTGATGCGCACGCTCGGCGATCACATAGACCGTGTTCGTCACCTCGACCGATTCCACGTCCAGCGGCTTGCGGTTGATGGTGTTGACGATGGGACGTAGCAAGGTATTGGCCGACAGCACGAATAAGGCGCCCAGCACGGCCTCGATGATCAGGTCGGCCCCCGCTGCTGCGCCAACCGCTGCTGACCCCCACAGCGTGGCGGCCGTGTTCAGACCGCGCACATTGCCCTCTTCGCGCATGATGACGCCTGCACCCAGGAAGCCGATGCCGGAGACCACGTAGGCCATCACATGCACTGCGCCCTCGTGACCGTGTAGCCGGTTGGCCATGTCCACGAACAAGGCTGCGCCCACCGCCACTAGCACATTGGTGCGCAGCCCCGCCGTGCGTTGTCGGTATTGCCGCTCGAAGCCGGTCAGCCCGCCGAGCACAAAGGCGGCGGCGAGGCTGATCAGGGTGTCGAGCAGGGAGGTCAGGTTGATGTTGTGAATTGCCTCCATGCCCGTCCCCTCATTGCCAGCCGTAGCGGCGGACGTAGATGCCCTTCATCGCCTGAGTCAGCCCCATGTAGGCCAGCAGGATCATCGGCAAGAACACGAAGTACAGCGGCGGCAATGCTTGCAGCTTGAAGTAGTGCGCCAGCGGCCCCATCGGCAGGAAGATGCCGATGGCCATGATGATCGCCGTCATCACCAAGAGCGGCGTCGCGGCCCGGCTCTGGATGAAGGGAATCTTCGGCGTGCGGATCATGTGCACGATCAAGGTCTGCGTCAGCAGGCCGACGATGAACCAGCCCGACTGGAACAGGGTTTGTTCCTCAGGCGTATTGGCACTGAACACGAACCACATCAGCGCATAGGTCAGGATGTCAAAAACCGAGCTGATGGGGCCGAAGAACACCATGAAGCGGCCGATGTCGGCGGGATTCCAACGCTGCGGTTGTTTGAGCAGTTCTTCATCGACGTTGTCGAAGGGAATGGCGATCTGCGAGATGTCGTACAGCAGGTTTTGTACCAGCAGGTGCATCGGCAGCATCGGCAGGAACGGGATGAAAGCCGAGGCGACCAGCACCGAGAACACATTGCCGAAGTTGGAACTCGCCGTCATCTTGATGTATTTGAGCATGTTGGCGAAGGTGCCGCGCCCTTCGAGCACGCCTTCCTCCAAGACCATCAGGCTCTTTTCCAGCAGGATGATATCGGCCGCTTCCTTGGCGATGTCCACGGCGGTATCGACCGAGATGCCGATGTCCGCGGTGCGCAAGGCAGGGGCATCGTTGATGCCGTCACCCATGAAGCCGACCACACGACCGTTGGCCTTGAGCGCGCGCACGATGCGCTCCTTGTGCGCGGGGGTGAGCTTGGCAATTACGTTGTGGCTTTCCACTGCTTCGGCCAACGCCTTGTCGCTCATGCGCTCGATGTCGCTGCCCAGTAGCACACCCTGCTGTTCCAGCCCGACTTCGCGGCAAATCTTGGCCGTCACCAGCTCATTGTCGCCGGTCAGCACCTTGACCGCCACGCCGTGCTCGGCCAGCGCCTTGATGGCCGGCGCGGCGGAATCTTTCGGCGGATCGAGGAAGGCGACGTAGCCGATCAGTGTTAGCTCCGACTCGTCGGCCACGCCATAGGTCTCCTTGCTCGGCGGTACTTCCTTGGCGGCTACGGCCACCACGCGCAGGCCCTCCTCGTTCAGCTCGGCGGTGACTTCGCGGATGCGCGCCAGCAGTTCCGGCGTCAGCGGCTCGACGGCGTCACCGTGGCGCACGAGCGAGCAGACGGCGAGGACTTCCTCGACCGCGCCCTTGCAGATCAGCTCGTGGTGGTCCTCGCGCTCGCTCACCACCACCGACATGCGGCGGCGGTTGAAGTCGAACGGGATCTCATCGACCTTGCGGTAGTTCTTGGCCGGGTTCAGCTTCTGTTGGACATCCACGTGTTCGAGCACCGCCACGTCCAGCAGGTTTTTCAGGCCGGTCTGATAGTAGCTGTTGAGGTAGGCCATCGCCAGCACCTCGTCGGACTCTTCACCCCAGACATCGACGTGCCGCTCCAGGAAAATCTTGTCCTGGGTCAGCGTGCCGGTCTTGTCGGTGCACAGCACGTCCATGGCGCCGAAGTTCTGGATCGCGTCGAGCCGCTTGACGATGACCTTTTTGCGCGACAGGAACACCGCGCCCTTGGCCAGCGTCGAGGTCACGATCATCGGCAGCATCTCGGGCGTCAGGCCCACGGCGATGGACAGCGCGAACAGCAGCGCTTCCATCCAGTCGCCCTTGGTGAAACCGTTGATGAAGAGCACCAGCGGGGCCATCACGAACATGAAGCGGATCAAGAGCCAGCTCACCTTGTTCACGCCCGCCTGGAAAGCCGTGGGCGCGCGGTCGGTGGCGGTGACGCGGCTGGCCAGCGCCCCAAAGTAGGTGCCGTTGCCGGTGCCGAGCACCACGGCCGTGGCCGAGCCGGACACCACGTTGGTGCCCATGAACAGGATGTTGTCCAGCTCCAGCGGGTTGATCGCCTTGGCGTCACGCTGAACGGCGAACTTCTCCACTGGCATCGATTCGCCGGTCATCGCGGCTTGCGCCACGAACAGGTCTTTGGCGGTGAGCACGCGGCAGTCAGCCGGAATCATGTCGCCCGCCGACAGCACGATCACATCACCGGGCACCAGCAGCTTGATCGGCAGCTCGACGCGCTTGGCCTCCTTCACACGCAGATGCGCGCCGTAGTACTGCTCGAAGATCGGTGCGGCATCCTCGGACAGGTCACGCCGGATGACGGTGGCGGTGTTGCTGACCATCGCCTTGAGTGCGTCGGCGGCCTTGATGGCCTTGGCTTCCTGCCAGAAGCGCAGCAGGGTGGACAGCACGACCATGGTGCCGATCACGACAGTGGCCTTCATGTCCTCGGTCAGATAGGAGATGACGGCGAGTAGCGTCAACAGCAGGTTGAACGGATTGCGATAGGACAGCCACAGGTGCTGCCACCAGGGTAGCGGCTTCTCGTGCTCGACCTCGTTGAGGCCGACGCGGGCGCGAATCTCAGCGGCTTGGGCCTCGGTCAAACCATCGCGATGACTGCCCAACTGGCGCAGCAAATCATCCGGGTCCGCGGTGGCGGCGCGGACCAGGGTTTGGGTCAGCGTCGGCGGCACTTCGCGGCTCACCCCGGTCTTGGCCAGGGTGTCCAACAATGCCAAGCGGCGGAAGTGCCGGGCAAGGTGGCGGGTGCGCAGGAAGCTTGCGAACAGCTCTTTCAGCAGTGTGAAGTTCATTCTTATCCTCCGAGCTGTCTGCCCGCTTCACACTGGTGAAAGTGTGCTCAGGCAGGCGGCCAATATTCAGCGTCTGGCATAGTTTGCTAGGGTTCTGTGACAGCCAAGGCGTCACGGCAAGAAGGGCACCAGCCAGTGACGTAGGCCGATTTGAGGAAAGGGCTTGCCCTAGTTATACCCAAAGGTCTCGGCGATCCGCCAGGTACCTTCGACGAGTCGTATCTCGGTGCCAAGCCCCCAGGTCAGACGGTCGCGACGGGCCTCTCCCTCGCGCAGCCAGCCTATATTCGTGAGCACGACCACGGCGTCATCGCGGAAGGAGAAGCTGGTCGGGACGTAGGCGTACCAATCGCGGGTGTCCGCCAGCGAATGACGAGCTGTGCCAGCGGCCAGGCCGATGCCCCAGCCGTTCGGCTCCATGGTCTTGAACAGGGTCTTGCCCTGCATGACGACATCCGTGGTCTGGGTACGACCTGCTTCACGGGTGATGGCACCGCCCAAGGTCAGCTCCAGATTGCCGGTGAAGTTGCAGGCGGGCAGCGCCCAGGCTTCCGTGCGGTCCGGGTTCTTCTTAACCCAGGTTTCGAGCTGACACGCCTTGGCATCGACGATGCGGGCATCGTCGAGGCCGGTCGCCGGCGTGCCGCTCTTGCAGGACTCGATATCGGCCATCGCGCGCTGGTAGCTGATGGCCCAGTAGTAGGGCCGACCGACCTGGTCGACGGCCTCGCCGTGGAACGGCGCGCCGTTGTCCTCCAGCAGGATCGCGTTGGCCGGGCGGTGCGTCTTGTACGCCTGGCCCGAAGCGACCGAGGACCCGTTGATGCAGGCCGCGTACTCGGTCATCGCGCCGAACAGGATGATCTGGCCGACCTCCTCGATCGCCGTGGCGGTGGTCACGCCCATCGGGTCGGCGGACTTCCGCTTGCGGGGCATCAGCAGGCTGTTGCCGATGTACGACAGGCGCGGCGCCTGCACGTCGATGTCGGCGTCGTACTGGGGCGTCTGACCGGAGGGCCAACCCCAGCCCTTGTTCTTGGAGGCGAGCGAGTAGTTCGTCGGCGCGAATCCACCGATCTTGTCGCCCGGGCTGATGAAGATGTTCAGGTTCTTGACGTAGGGGAGGATCGTGCCCGTCCAGTGGACGTAGCCTCCTGAGGAGTTCTGGTCGTTCTTGTAGTAGTACGACTGTGGATACGTGTCGTCGTTGTCCCCGAGGTACATCGCCATGGCCGTGCCGATCTGCTTCACGTTGGACAGGTCGGCCGACTTCTTGGCGGCCTGCTTGGCCTGCGCGAAGACCGGGAACAGGATGGCGGCGAGGATCGCGATGATCGCGATGACGACGAGCAGCTCGTTGAGGGTGAAGGCTCTCTTCAGGGTTCACACCAAGCCCAAAGGCCTACACCCAGAGGATGCAACCCCGCGGGGTCTGCCGAGGCTGAACCTAACGGAACCTTTACAGAAAGCTAACTTTCTGTTAACCAACGAACCTATCTTCGAAGGAGCGAAAGGCGCGTGATCCGCCGTCGGGCCATGTTGTCCACGCGCAGCACGCCGAGCTCCGTCCGAACCCGGTCGCCGACCGACGGAACCCGTCCCAGGGCGTTCACGACCACCTCCGCCAGCGTGTCGGTGCAGGGCTCTCCTTGCGTCTCGACGCCCAGCGCCTCGGCGAGCTCGTCCATGCGCACGTCGGCCCGCACCGAGACGCGGCCGCTGGGCAGGAACTCGATGGCCGGCCTCTCGCTCTCCAGCCGATCCTCGAGGTCGCCGAACACCTCCTCCACCACGTCCTCCAAGGTGACGAGCCCGCTGGTGCCGCCGTACTCGTCGGTCACGATCAGCAAGTGCGTCCGCTCCTCGCGCATGCGTGCGACGATGCGGTCGAGCGAGAGGTTCTCGGGCACGAACACCGCAGGCCTGGCCAGGGCACGCAGGTCGAACGGCCGGTCGTCCATGTGCGCGAGGAAGTCGTGCAGGTAGAGGATGCCCACGATGTCGTCGATGTCCTCGCCGCAAACGGGCACGCGGGAGAACGGGATCTCCGCCAGCCGCCGCCGGGCCTGCTCCGCGTCCAGGTCCGCCGGGATCCAGCGGATGTCCATCCGGTGCACCATGATGTCCTCCGCGGTCAGGAGGTCCAGGTTCAGGCTCTTGGCGACCACGTCCGCGTGGGCCTTCGCGATCTCGCCGGCTTCGGCGCCCGCACGCACCAGCAGCGCCAGCTCGTCCTTGGTCATCGCGGCGGCCCCGTCCTCGGACGGGGAGACGCCCAAGAGCCGGAGGAACGAGTGCGCCACCCACCGGGTTAGGACCACCAACGGGCGGAAGACGGCGACGAAGATCGCCAACGGGCGGATGGCGGCCAGCGCGATCGGGTCGGCGTAGCGCAGGGCGAGGTATTTGGGCACCAGCTCGCCGGCGATCACGAGCGACAGCGACACGAGCAGAACGCTGAGGATCGACACCAGCGGAAGAGGCAGCAGGCCCCCCAGCGCCCGGCGGAGCGCGTCGCCGACCACCGGCTCGGTCACCACGCCGACCCCTACGCCGGTGAGAGTGACGCCGATCTGGATGCCCGCGACCGGGGTGGAGAGGTCCTCGAGCGCCGCCTGCAGCCGCCTCGCGGCGGGGTCGCCCCGGCGGGCCAGGGCCGCGATCCGGCTTCGGCGCGCCGAGATCAGGGCGTACTCCGTCGCGACGAACAGGGCGTTCCCGAGGACCAGAGCCAGACTGGCCACGGCCCAGGCGCCCCAATCAGTCTGCATCCGCCGGATTGTAGCAGAATGGGCCATGGTCGAAGGCGGAGTTTGGCCGGCGTCCGTGACCGCGCTGGGGGCGGGTGGGCGCCCGGATCCGGCGGGGCAGGCGCGGCTGCTGGCGTGGTTCGAGGCGTCCGGCTGCCGGGGCGCGGTGCTGGCCGGAACGAACGGCGAGGGCCCCTCGCTGAGCGCCCCCGAGAAGCGCGACCTGCTGCGCGACGCAGCCCCGGCCCGCGGGCGGCTGGGATTGGTGCTGGGCGTGGCCACCAGCAGCCTGGAGGAGGCGCGCTGGTCCACGCGCCAGGCGGCGGCCCTGGGTGCGGACGGGGTGCTCCTGATGCCCCCGAGCTACTTCCGGGAGGCTCCGGAGGACGCGATCGCCGATTGGCTGGAGGCGGTGGTGGCCGATTCGCCCGCCGACGTGGTCGTCTACAACTTTCCCCAGCGAACCGGAAGGGCGATCCCGCCCGAGACGCTGGCGCGCCTGGCCCGGTTGGAGCGGTTCGTCGGCGTGAAGGACAGCAGCGGCGACCCTGCCAACCTGCCCGCCTACCGGCAGGCGATCGGCGACGGGCGGGTTGCGTTCGTCGGCGACGAGACGCTGCTTCTGGGGGCGCTCCGGCACGGGTGGTCCGGCACCATCAGCGGCGCGGCGAACGTGCTGGCCCCGTGGCTGAGCGCCATCGTCGCGGACTGGAGCGAGGGCCGCGAATCGGCCGAGGCCAAGTTCGAGCTGGTCCTGCCTTGCATCCGGTTCCTGCGCTCGCATCCCCAGCCGGCTCTGAGCAAGGCGCTGCTGCACGCGATGGGCGTGCTGCCCGACCCAGCCGTGCGGCTCCCGCTGAGGCCGACCCCAACCGAGACCGTGCGCGAGGCGGCCCGCTTGCTGAACGAGCGGCTGGGTCTCCGGTTCCCGAATCTGCCGGATGGGCCATAATGCCCCCCGTATGCTTCTGGAGGGAAAGCGCGGCGTCGTTCTGAACGTGGTCAACGGGCGGAGCCTCGGCTGGGCGATCGCCGAGGCGGCGGCCGGCCAAGGGGCGAAGGTCGGCGTGGGCGCGCAGAACGAGCGGACCGCGGACACGGTGGCCCGGCTCTTCGAGGGCAACGCCAGCTACGTCCCGCTGCAGATCGACTTCAGCTACGACGAGCAGTTCGAGGCGCTGAGGGAGGACATCCGCGCCAAGCTCGGCACCATCGACTTCGTGGTCCACTCCGCCGCCTACGCGCCGAAGGAGGACCTGCAGGGCGCGTTCCTCGACGTCTCCAGGGAGGGATTCCGCATCGCGATGGACGTCTCGTGCTACAGCCTGATCAAGCTGTGCCAGACGCTCCTGCCGATCCTGAACGAGGACGGCAGCGTGGTGACCCTCACTTACCTTGGATCCGTGCGCGCCGTGCCGGGCTACGGCGTGATGGGCGTGGCCAAGGCTGCGCTGGAATCCGCCGTGCGCTACCTGACCGTCGACCTCGGGGCCAAGGGCGTGCGCATCAACGCCCTGTCGCCGGGGCCGATCAACACCGTTGCGGCGCGCGGCGTGCGCAACCTGTCGTCAATGATCGACCTGGTCCACGAGCGGGCCCCGCTGAAGAGGCCGTTCGCCCAGCCGGAGGTGGCGTCGAGCGCGCTGTACCTGCTGAGCGACCTGAGCCGCGGCGTGACCGGCCAGGTGCTGTACATCGACAACGGCTACAACATCCTGGGGCTGTAGGTGCGCCTGACCACCGTGCCCAACTGGTCGTTCGGCCGCGACCGCGGCCTGCTTCGGCGCATGCGCGAGGTCCTTGAGCAATCCGGGGCCCGCGTGCACTTCGCCGAGAGCGACCCCGACCACAACCGGACGGTCACCGCCTTCACGGACGAGGCCGGCCGCCTGCCAGAGGTTCTGCTCCGTCTGTGCGAGCTCGCGTTCGACCGGATCGACATGAACCGCCACGTCGGCGTGCACCCCAGGATCGGCGCGCTGGACGTATGCCCGTTCGTTCCCCTGCCGGGCGAGCCGATGGAGCCGGCGATCGCCCTGTCGCTCCAGTTCGCCGAGCGGATGGCCGAGCGGTTCGGCGTGCCGGTGTTCCTCTACGAGAAGTCGGAGCGGGGCCGCCACGAGGCGGAGCTCCCCGCCCTGCGCCGAGGCGGCTTCGGCGCGCTGCTCGGTCGCAAGCTGAACCCCGATTTCGGCCCGGACGAGGCGCACCCGCGCCTGGGCGTGTCGGTCGTGGGCGCTCGGGAGTTCCTGATCGCGATGAACGTGAATCTGGATCGGCCCGAGCCGGACGTGGCCAAGGAGCTCGCCCGGCGGATTCGCAGCCTCCGCGCCGAGGGCGACGCGCGCTTCCTGGGCGTCCGGGCGCTGGGGCTTCCTCTGGCGAGCCGCGGCCTGTCGCAGGTGAGCATGAACCTGACGATGCCCGACGTCACGCCGGTGGACCCGATCGTGGGCTGGGTGCGGGCCGAGGCGCCGCGCCGCGGGGCGAGGGTCGCCGGAACCGAGCTGATCGGGGTCATCCGCAAGCGGGATCTGCCCACTGCGGGTACCCTGAAAGTACGTCCCGAGCAAGTGGTCGATCCGTGAGCCTCGCCGATCTTGGAGTTCTGGGAAGCGGCCCGATGGCGCGCTACGTCGCGCTGGCGGCCGAGGAGCTCGGCCTGAGCGTGCGCCAAGCTCCAGCGCGCGGCCTGGCCGACGCGCTGGATCTGCTCTCCGCGTGCGGCCGAGTCGTGCTCACGGACAAGCTGCCCGCCTCCACCCTGCGTCAGGCATGCGAGGCCGCGGGCGTTCCGCCGAGCCGCATCCTGCCGCACCCGGAGTGTCTGGAGGTCGTCGAGGACAAGCTGCTTCAGAAAGCGGTGTTCTTGCGCGACGGGGTGCCCACGGTGCGCGCCGTGCCGCTGGAGAGAGACGGCCAGAGGGCGGTGGAGGAGATCGGCTTCCCGATGGCCGTCAAGGCGCGGCTGGGGTCGATGGGCGGCGCCAAGACCGTGCGGTTCGCGAGGAACCCCTCGGAGCTGCAGGCCCTGCGGCCGCTTTGGCACGGCGGGGGATGGATGGCCGAGCCGTTCGTGCCCTACATGCGAGAGCTGGCGACGGTGGTCTATGTCAGCCCGGAGGGTGCCGGCTGCTTCCCCACGATGGAGACCTTCCAGACGCAGCACGTGTGCGACCTGGTGTTTCCGGGACGGGCCAACGCCGCGCCGGTCGCCCTGCAGGCGGTGCGGGCGGTCGGCGCGGAGGGCCTGTTCGCGGTGACGCTGTTCGAGAACGACGGAGGGGAGCTACTGGTCGACAAGATCGTCCCCCGTCCGCACGGATCGGGGCTGCACACGCTGGATTGGGGCGGCGTGTCGCAGTTCGAGCAGCTGGTCCGCATGGCGGCGGGCCTGACGCCGGCCCTGCCGGACGGTCTGCCGGTTTGCACCGCGTCGCTCTACCGCCGCGACGATCCGGGTGACCTGCGCCGGGCGCTGCGGGCGGCCCTGCACGATCCGACGGTTCGCGTGCACTGGTACGGCAACGACGCCACCGGCGGCCGGGTCGGCCACATCAGCACGTCCGGCGGGCCGGACCTGATCGACCGCGCCGTCTCGGCCCGCGAGCGCTTCAACCGCGGCTGGTCGGCCGGCTAGAAGCCGGTCGTGGCCACGAAGTTCCAGTCCTTGACGACGATCGGCGGGTAGAGGCTGGGCATCAGCTCGACGTCCGCGCAGGAGCCCGGCTTGCCGATCGCCACGGTGCGTTGCAGCATCCCCAGGCACGAGTCGTTCCAGCGCATGTTGCGCACGCCTCCCACGATCTCGCCGTCCTCGATCAGGAACGTGCCGTCGCGGGTCATCCCGGTCACCAAGGTCTCGTCGGCCTTGACCGAGCGCACGTACCAGAAGTGCGTCACCAGCACGCCTCGCTCGACGGTGCGGATGAGGTCCGCGGCCGTCTTGTCGGTGCCCTCCATGATCGTCGAGCCTGGGCGGGCGACCGGCTCGCGGCCGTTCTGCGCGGCGGTCCAACGGTCCCAAACCATCTGCCCGAACACCCCCTTGTCGATCCAGACCTCCCTGCGCCGGGGGAGGCCCTGGCCGTCGAACGGACACGAGGGCAGGCGGGAGTCCGACGGGTCGGAGTAGATCGTGATCTCGTCGCCGCACAGCTTTTGGCCGAAACGGTCGGAAAGGTAGGTGAGCCCCTCCAGCGTGGTGCGGGCGTCCGCCCACCAGACGAGGTACTCGGCGAGGTGCCCGCTGGCGGCCGGCATCAGCACCACGTCGTAGCGTCCGGGCTCCAGGGGCCTCGGGCTCGCGGACTTCAGCGCCTGCTCCACCGCGGCCTGGCCGAGCTTCTCGGGGTCGATGCGGTCGATGTCGACCGTGACGTCGCGCGCCCATCCGCTGCTGTCCGGCGCGGTCACGGTGCAGCCGATCTGCGCGTCGGTCCGAGGGTGGTAGCCGAAGGCGCCGTTCTTGGTCATCACGCACTGGGCCGACTCGCTGGTCTCCACGGTTCCGGCGAGCCGCAGCTCCCGCTCCTTGGCGGGCGCGATCAGCCGCAGCGCGAGCCTGGCGCGGTCCTCGGCGTCGAGCGCGGCGGTCTTCTCGAACCACGCCTGCACCGGCACGTACTCCTGCGGGCCGAGGGACGGGAGGAACTCGGGGTCGGGCGGGGACACGCGGGCCACCTCCTCGGCGCGGCGGACCGCCGCCTCGACGGCATCGTCGTCCAGAGAGTCGCACGAAGCCGAGCCCTTGCGGCTGCCGTAGGCCACGGTCACCTGCAGCGAGCGCGACTCGGTGAAGACGTTCAGCACGATCGCGTTGTTGGCGATGCGCGTCAGCGCCTCCCGCGAGTGGCCGATGTTCACCACGGCGTCGTCGGCGTCCGTCAGCGAGAACACCCGCTCGCCCACCCGGCGGCATCCCTCTGGACCTATCAGCATCTTCCCTCTCCTCGGTGGGTCGAACCCCCGGCGCCTATTCTAACCCGAATCGCCGCGGCCGGAAGAAGCGCGGCGCCACGTGCCACAATCGGGGCATGACGACCGTGCGCGTGACCGTCACTCTGAAGCCTTCGCTGCTCGACTCCGCCGGCCGCACGGTCGCCGGCTCGCTGGTCAAGCTCGGGTTCGACGAGGTGAAGGACGTGCGGATCGGGAAGGTGATCCGCCTGCAGCTGGAGACGTACGACGAGGCCCGCGTGCGCGCCATGTGCGACAAGCTGCTCGCCAACCCGGTGATCGAGGACTACACGATCGAGGTCGAGCCGTGAGGGTGGCCGTCGTCCGATTCCCGGGCAGCAACTGCGACCAGGACGCGCTCCACAGCCTGAGGGACGACCTGGGCATCGCCGCCGACTACGCCTGGCACGAGGACCGCGATCTTTCGGGCTTCGACGCCGTGTTCCTGCCCGGCGGGTTCTCGTACGGCGACTACCTGCGCTGCGGCGCGATCGCCAGCCGCGCGCCGATTCTGGACGAGGTGCGCCGGTTCGCCCGCGAGGGCCGCCCCGTGATCGGCGTGTGCAACGGGTTCCAGGTGCTGTGCGAGGCCGGCCTGCTGCCCGGCGCGCTGATGCGGAACCTCTCCGAGAAGTTCGTCTGCAAGACGGTCTGGCTGCAGGCCGGCAACCGCTCCAGCCTCTGGACGCGCGGCGCGCCCGATCGGCCGATCGCGATCCCCATCGCGCACGGAGAGGGCCGCTACCTGTGCGACGAGGACACCCTCAAGCGCCTGCAGGACCGCGACCTCGTGGCGTTCCGCTACGTGGACCGCGACGGAAGGCGCACGCCCGAGGCCAACCCGAACGGCTCGCTCGACGACATCGCGGGAATCCTGAGCGAGGGCGGCAACGTACTGGGAATGATGCCGCACCCCGAGCGCGCCACCAACGAGCTGCTCGGCGGCACCGACGGCCGAACGATCCTTTCGGCCCTGTTGGCCGTGCGCGCCTGACCGATCCTAAAGATGGTGATGCGATCCGCCCGACTCGCCCTGGTCCTCGCAGCGATCCTGGTCGCCGGCCTCGCCGCTGCGTCTCCCAAGGTGATCGGCAAGCTGGGCCAGGCCTTGCAGGCCACCACGATCCACGCCGCGCCCTCGGCTAGGTCGAGGGTGTACTACCGGGTCCCCCAGTACCTCTACCTGGTCCTGCGGGGCGAGCCGAAGAACGGCTGGCAGAGGGTGCTGATGTCGAACGGAGCCGACGGCTATGTCCGGGCCGACGTGCTGGCCCGACTGCCCTACCAGGTCACCGCCGGCACGACGCGGACGGTGGCGAGCCGATCGGGGTCGGCGACCGGCGCGCGCTCGCTGGCGGCGCAGTGGGGCCTGAGGTTCGTCGGGACGCCGTACAAGTGGGGAGGCGAGGACCTGCAAAGCGGCGTCGACTGCTCCGGCTTCGTGCAGAAGCTCTACGGCGCCATCGGGCTGAAGCTGCCGCGAACCGCCGCCGAGCAAGCCATGGTCGGAACGCCGATCCAGCGGTTTGAGGACCTCCAGCCGGGCGACCGTCTCTACTTCTGGGATTCGAAGCGCGGCAAGATCGGCCACACGGGGCTGTACATCGGCATGGGCTATTTCGTGCACAGCTCCTCCAACCGTCGGGGCGTCGCCACCGACTATCTCGGCGACCCGAAGTGGCGCAAGAACCTGGTGGCGGCCCGTCGCTGAAGGGTCCCTGGGTCGGCGTGGACGGGTGCCGAAGCGGGTGGCAGTGCGCCTGGCTTGCGGCCGACGGCTGGCGCCTGTGCCGCATCGCCACGTTCGAGGAGGTTCTCGCGGCGTTTCCCGAGGAGGCCGTGCTGGCCGTCGACATGCCGATCGGCCTGCCGGACGAGGGCTTCCGCGAATGCGACCTGCTGGCGCGCGCGCTGCTCGGCCGCTTCGCCAGCCGCGTGTTCCTCGCCCCGCCCCGGCCGTGCCTGGGCGCACGGACGCCGACCGAGTTCCAGGCGATCCACCGCCGGCTCACGGGCAAGGGGGCGGGCGTGCCCGTGTGGCGCATCGTTCCGCAGATGCTGGAGCTGGACCGGCTGCTCCGACCCGAGCTGCACGGACGGGTGTTCGAGGCGCACCCGGAGCTGGCGTTCCAGGCGCTCGCCGGCGCCCCGCTTCCGAGCAAGCACACGCCCGAGGGCCTGGCCGCCCGGCGCCGAGTCCTCGGATTGGCGCCGCACGAGCGACCCACCACCGACGACGAGCTGGACGCGATGGTCCTGAGCCTCGTGGCGAGGCTGTTCGTCCAAGGCCGCACGCGGACGCTTCCGGCCCAGCCCCGGACGGACGCCCTCGGCAAGCCGATGCGGATCGTCGTGCCTATTCGGCCGTGACGGTGGCCCGGAGCACCCTGCCCGCGGCGACGTCCTCGTCGAACGGCTGGCCGCCGCCCACGAACACGTGGAACTCGCCCGGCTCCAGCCTGCGGCGCCCTTCCTCGTCGACCAGCTCGAAGCGGCGGGCGGGGATGGTCAGCTCCACCGTCCGCGTCTCACCCTTGGCGATCTCCACGCGCTGGAACGCCGCCAGGGAATGCACAGGCACCCGCGCCGAGGCCTCCACGTCGCGGACGTAGGCCTGCACGACCTCCCCACCGTCGTACGGCCCCTCGTTCGTCACGTCGACCAGCACCTTCACGGATCCGCCCGCGCCGATCCGGTCGGGCTCGACGCGCAGGTTGGAGTAGCGGAACGTGGAGTAGCCCAGCCCGAAGCCGAACGGGAACAGCGGCTTCTTGCGGAAGTAGCGGTAGGTGCGGCCTTCCATCGAGTAGTCCTCGAACGGCGGAAGGTCGTCCGTGGAGGCCGGAACGGTGAACGGCAGCCGGCCGGCCGGGTTGAAGTCGCCGAACAGCACATCCGCCACGCCGTTGCCGCCCTCGCAGCCGGGGTATCCCACGAGCACAGCGGCCTGGACGCCCTCCAGCTCCTCGGCGACGGCGATCGGGCTCCCGCCGGTCAGCACCAGCACGATCGGCACGCCCTGCGAGGGCAGCGCCTTGAGGAAAGCCCGCTGGCACTCGGGAAGCTCGAGCTGGAGCCGGTCGCCGCTGGTGGCCGCCAGCATCGCGTCGCCCTCCTCGCCCTCCATCGCGGGCGACAGGCCCATGCAGGCGATGACCACGTCGGCGTCGGCCATCTCCCAGGCCACGGTCTTCAGGGGCTCGTCGGAGGCCGGGCCGAACAGCGGGCAGCCTGGCGCGTGGTTCACCTTCGTGCCCACCGAGACCTTGCCAACGATGCCCTCGAGCAGCGAGACGAACGACGAGCTGTAGCCGTGGTAGTTGCCCCACAGCACGTCGAGGCGGTCGGCGGTTGGCCCGGTGACCACGATCTTCCTGAGCTTCTTCGGAAGCGGCAGGAGCGGCCCGTCGTTCTTGAGGAGCACCACACCCTCGGCGGCGGCCCGTCGCGCCAGCCCGCGGTGGGCCTCGCACTCCACGACGCTCTCGGGGATCGAGGCGAACGGCACCCGCTCCTCAGGGTCGAACATCCCGAGCCGGAACCGGGCCTCCAGCAGGCGGCTCAGGGCCTGGTCCACCTCCTCCTCGGTGATCAGTCCCTGCTCCACCGCCTCGCGCAGCGCGGTGAACGCGCACCCGCACGACAGGTCGCACCCGGCCTTCACGGACTGCGCTGCGGCCTCGGCGAGCGTCGAAGCCGTCTTGTGGTGCTTCACGATGTTCTCGATGGCCCAGCAGTCGGACACGACGTAGCCGTCGAATCCCCAGGTCTCCCGCAGGATCTCCGTGAGCAGGCGGCGGTTGGCGTTGCAGGGTTCGCCGTACAGGCGGTTGTAGGCGCCCATCACGCTCTTGGCGCCGGCCTCGCGGACGCACGCCTCGAACGCTGGCAGATACGTCTCCCACAGGTCCTTGGCCGAGGGGTGCACGTCGAACGACGACCGGCCGACCTCCGGGCCGCTGTGCACGGCGAAGTGCTTGGGGGTGGCGACCAGCTTGAGGTACTTCGGGTCGTCGCCCTGGAGGCCGCGGACGAACGCCTTGCCGCACTCGGCGGTCAGCACCGGGTCCTCTCCGTACGTCTCCTGGCCCCTGCCCCAGCGGGGATCGCGGAAGATGTTGATGTTCGGGGACCAGTAGGTGAGACCGGTGTAGATCTGGCGGTTGCCCTGCCGCGCCGCCGCATGGTGCTTGGCTCGAGCCTCGTCCGAGATAGCCTCGGCGATCCTGCCGATCAACGCCGGGTTCCAGGAGGCCGCCATCGTGATGGCCTGCGGGAAGACGGTGGCGCGACCCGCCCTGCCCACGCCGTGCAGCGCCTCGTTCCACCAGTGGTACGACGGAATGCCGAGACGCTCGATCGCCTTGGCGTCGTCGATCATCTGCCCCACCTTCTCCTCCAGGGTCAGGCGGGAAAGGAGGTCCGCGACGCGGTCCTTCAGGGGCAGGTCCGGGTTCTGGAACGGGTACTGGAACATGGGCGGACTATACCCGCCGGCCCCGGTCGGGTCAATCGGTTAACCCTCGTTCGAGGAGGGCGTGCCGCCACCCGCGCACGCTGACGCGGCACCGGGCCACGCGCAGCGCGAAGAGGGCGCGTTCGAGGATCAGCGCCCCCAGATGGATGGAGCGCTCCCGCCCGCGCTCCAGGCCCGGCAGGGCGGCCCGGCCCTCGTCGTCCAGGCCGCAGAGGCGCTCGAACCAGCGGCTGACCTCCTCGTACTCCAGCCACGCGCCGTGCACCCGCTCGGGCTGCCACACCTCCATCCGCTCCCGCATCGCGATCAGGTTGGTGCCCGTGGCGCCCAGCACCACGCAGAGCCCGTCGGCCGGGGGCACGCCGCCCGCCTCGAAGAGGCGGTCGATCTCCTCCATCGCTGCGAGACGCTCGGGGATCGGCGGGGACGGACTCGGAATCGGGCCGGACCGCAGGCCGAGCGTGCCGACCGGGAAGCTGCGGCGGTAGACGGGCCGGTGGCCGCCCTCCCCCCGCTCGGCGACCACGATCTCGGTGCTCTGGCCTCCCGGATCGACGATGGACAGCCTGGGCTCCGAGGCGAAAAGCGGGTCGTCGGCGACGGCTCGGAACCCCAGCTCGGCCTCGTCCTCGCCCGAGAGGACGATCACCGGCGTGCCCTGATCTCGGGCGCGGAGGAGGAACTCGTCCGCGTTGCGGGCGATGCGCGCCGCCATGGTCGCGGCGGCCACCGGAGGCTCCGAGCCCAGCTCGCGGGCCATGGCGAAGCAGGTCCGCAGGGCAGCCAGGGTCCGCGCCATGCCCTCCTCGCCCAGCAGCCCCGTCGCCTTGGTGCCCTCGCCCAGGCCGGTGACCTCGCTGGACTCGTACACGGTGCGCCAGCGGCCGTCCTCGGCGAGCTCGGCGACCACGAGCAGAACGGAGTTGGAGCCAACGTCGACCACGGCTCTGCGCATGGGCAGCATTCTACTGTCGCCGGCCGTCGGCCGAGGGGCTACAATGAACCCGGCGACCAGCCGAGGAGGTGCATCGATGACGCGGAAGGCGGCAAAGAGGGGCGACCAGCCGAGGTTCGCCGTGCTGGGTGCCGGCAACGTCGGCATGGCGTTCGCGGGACACCTGGCGCTCAAGGGGTTCGACGTCGCGCTGTACGACCGCGATCCGGCGCGGATCCAGCCGGTGGAGGCGGCCAAAGCGGTGCAGGTCGTTTCGGACCGGCCGGACCTCCCGCAAGGGCGAGGGCGGATCGCCCTGGCGACGACCCACCTGGGGGAGGCTCTGGAGTTTGCCGACTTCGCGATCGTGTGCGTGCCGTGCTGCGCGCACGAGGACTTCGGGCGGCACTGCGGGCCGTACCTGCGGAACCACCACCGCGTGCTGCTGTCCCCGGGCAAAACCGGCGGCGCGCTCGCCTTCTGGCACGCGGCCATGGTTGCCGGTTGCCCCGCAACCCCCGTGGTGGCCGAGGCTCAGACGGTCCTGTACGCCTCCCAGGTCACCAACCCGGGCCAAGTGCGCATCAGCCGCGTGAAGAACGGCGTGCCCGTGGCCGCGATCCCGTCGGCCCGGACGACCGAGCTGACGGCGTGCCTCTCGCAGGCCTATCCGGAGTTCCTGCCGGCGGAGACGGTCATGCACACCAGCCTGGGCAACACGGGCAGCGTGTTCCACCCGGCGATCATGGCGCTGAACGCCGCCCGGATCGAGTCCAGCCGCGGCGAGTTCGAATTCTACATCGAGGGCGTGTCGAAGTCGGTCGCCAACGTGCTGGAGCGGATGGACCGGGAGCGGACCGAGCTGGCCCTGCACCTCGGGTTCGGCACCCGCTCGGCCAGGGAGTGGCTGGCGGTCGCCTACGGAGCGGTGGGAAGCGACCTGTTCGAGGCGATGCGCGCCAACGACGGCTACTACGGCATCAAGGCGCCCCACCGGCTGTCCCACCCGTACCTGGTCGAGGAGGTGCCGGCGACGCTCGTGCCGATGGCCTCGCTCGGCAGGCACTACGGCTGCCCGTGCCCCACGATCGAGGCGATCATCCACCTGGCCAGCACGATGACCTCCACGGACTTCTGGGCCCTGGGCCGCACGGTGGAGCGGATGGGTCTGGCGGCCGTGCCGCTCAAGGAGCTGGGCAAGGCGGTGCGCGAGGGTCCGCCGATCCCGCCCGCGCCCAACGCCGCGGCGGCTCACGCCTCGCGGACGCAGCTCACCCAGGAACACTGAGCCGCGCGGGTTCGCCGTGCCATACTCGGCGCATGGCGAGGTTGCTTGGCATCGATGTCGGAACTTCCGGCACCAAGGCGGTGCTGATCGACGAGACGGGCGCGGTGCTGGCCCAAGCCTCGGCGGAGTACCCCATCTCGACGCCGAGGCCGATGTGGTCGGAGCAGGATCCCGAGCACTGGTGGGAGGGCGTCCAGAGCTGCCTGCGGCAGATCGGCGCGAGCGACGTGGACGCCGTCGGGCTCTCCGGCCAGATGCACGGTTCCGTGTTCCTCGACGAGCAGGGTCGGGTGATCCGCCCCGCGATCCTTTGGAACGACCAGAGGACCGCCGAGGAGTGCGCGGACATCGACCGGATCGTGGGGCCGGAGCGCGTGCGCGAGATCACCGGCAACCCGCCCGTGACCGGCTTTCAGGCTCCGAAGATCCTGTGGCTGCGGAAGCACGAGCCGGAGGCCTTCGCCCGCACGCGCAGCATCCTGCTGCCCAAGGACTACATCCGCTTCCGGCTGACCGGCGAGAAGTTCACCGAGGTGAGCGACGCCAGCGGCGTGGGCCTCTTCGACGTCGCCAACCGGCGCTGGTCGCAGGGGATGCTGGCCGCGCTGGAACTGGACCCGGCGCTTTTCCCTCCCGCGGTGGAGAGCTACGAGGCGCCCTCGATGACCGCCCCGGGCGGCCTTCTGCGCGCCGGCATCCCGGTGGCGGGGGGCGGAGGCGACCAGGCCGCTGCGGCGGTGGGCACCGGGGCGGTGTCGCCGGGCGTGGTCAGCGCCAGCCTGGGCACGTCGGGGGTGGTGTTCTCGGCTCTGTCCGCGCCGAACCGGGACCCGGAGGGCGTCGCGCAGATGTTCTGCCACGCCAACGGCGCCTGGCACGCCATGGGCGTGGTGCTGAGCTGCGGCGGCGCGCTGCGCTGGTACCGCGACACGCTGGGGGCCGGAGCGGGCTACGACGAGCTGGCGAGGGAGGCGTCGGAGGCCGAGCCGGGCGCCGGGGGAGTGACGTTCCTGCCCTACCTCACCGGCGAGCGCTGCCCCTACAACGATCCCTACGCCACGGCGATGTTCGCCGGCCTGACCCTGGCGCACTCCCGCCGAGAGATGAGCCGGGCGGTGTTCGAGGGGATCAGCTTCGCGCTCCTCGACTGCATGGGCCTCCTGCGCCGCTTGGGCGCCGAGGCCGACGAGGTGCGCGTGACCGGCGGGGGCGCCAAGAGCGCCTTCTGGCTGGGCCTGCTGGCGGACCTGTTCGGCAAGCCGTGCGTCACCCTGGAGCACGACGAGGGTCCGGCCTACGGCGCGGCGATCCTGGGCGGCGTGGCGGTCGGGGTCTGGCCCAGCGTGCAGGAGGCCTGCTCGAGGGTCGTGCGCATGCGGGGCCGGGTGGAGCCGAGCGGAGCGGAATATTCCCGAGCCTACGAAAGGTACCGCGCGCTCTACGCTGAAGCGGCGTCCTGGATGCACCGCCGATAGGACCTTTCGAACGTCCGAGCGGACAGGCCTTGCATGCGTCGAAATCGGGTAAAGTGAACCGCGAACGGGCGTTGCAGCGCCCTCTGCGAGCACTCATCATGATGAACGACGACAAGATCCCGCCCATCCCCGAGCCGGAAGAGGCCGCGGCGACGGGCGCCAACCAGTCCGAGGTCCCGGCTGCGCCGGAGGGCCTCCCTTCGGCCGACGCACCAGCCCAGGCGACCGTCCAGGAGACTCCCGAGGAGGGCAAGGCGCTCTTCGAGGAGGAGATGCGCAAGCTCGAGCAGCAGGAGCCGGGCGAGGGCATGCGGAGGCTCTCCAAAGGCGACACGGTCGAGGCCCGCGTGGTGCAGGTCGAGTCCGACCGCGTGTTCGTCGACCTCGGCACGAAGCTGGAGGGCGTCGTGCCGCTGAGCGAGCTGGCCCAGGGCGACCCCCAGGCGGCCCTCGAGCAGGTCCAGGTGGGCGACGTGATCAAGGTCGTCGTGGTGAAGCCCGAGGGAGCGTCCGAGGG